>SXGQ01004324.1_pt1 | contig 98469 bp, 123 predicted proteins | sample 3178371 | NCBI WGS metagenome assembly SXGQ01 (sample SAMN11356859, study PRJNA531348) | freshwater metagenome | isolation source: freshwater sample F1-20 | place: China: Fuxian Lake, Yuxi | collected 2017-12-25 | reverse complement strand
TAACTAAAGCAATTAAAGGTACACAATCAGCGAAAGAAGGTGCAATGGTTCGTGCTACATTATGGGATGTGATTCCCTATGATGTCTTTGTAAGGGGTAAATATACAGTACCTTACAATACTAGATTAAGCAATTTAGTTAGTAATGTAAATAAATTCAAAAAAGTAAAAGCATTGGGTCATCTAATTGATATTGTACCAACTGAAGTTGTGGAAAATCAATATACTGCTAATAAATTATTTAATAAGTATTTGGATGAAGGACAAGAAGGTATCATTCTTAAATCAATGAAAGGTATCTGGGAAGATAAGCGTAGTAAGGATCAGGTCAAATTTAAAGCAGAACTTGAATGTGATCTGATGATTGTTGGTTGGGAAGAAGGCACTGGAAGAAATAAAGGTCGCCTTGGTGCTTTGATATGTGAATCAGCAGATGGAGCTATTCGAGTTAATGTTGGTTCTGGTTATAGTGATGAGCAACGTACAGAATTTAAGGTTGACTATGTTGTAGGAAAAGTAGCCACAGTAAAATATAATGCTCGTATTCAGGACAAAGCAGGTAATGTTGAGAGTTTATTTTTGCCGACATTTATTGAATTACGAGAAGATAAAAACCAAGCAGATAACAGTAGGAGTATCAAATGAAAATGTTTAGTTCACTAAGTAATTTAGAATCAGAATTAATTCAAGCAGAACGAGCAGTGTCTCTTTTGAAAGCAGTAGAAGGTGCTATGGAGTATCATGTTTTAAGTGAAGAAGATTCAAAGAATGCTTTAGGATTAGCGCTTGAATTAGTAGATGAAGGTATTAGGAAAACAAGAGAAAAATTCAATGAAGCATGGGAAGCTTCAAAAAATTTAAATGAACATGAGGATGCTGACCCAGCAATTTAATTATGTCTAGATCAATAGATTTTTTGTTTCAATCATTGGGTGATTCTACCTTTAAAGGTAGACATCTAGGAAGATCATCTAGATCTAGATTAAGAAAAGACAAAAAAATAGGTTTGAATAGTTATACGTGGGATAGTTATAATATGGACAATAGACAAGTGTTTTTGGCAGCAACTGATGCAGAGGATGTAATTGTATCAGAATTTTTGCTTGAAAAGGCTTATGCAGGTATAGATACACAATTCAAATCTTTGCATCTTCTTTGTTCTATGGAAGATTGGAAAAGCTTTGTAGCTAATAATACTGCATCTCGTACTCGTATTTTTCAATCAGGCGAAGAACATGGTGCCATCTTTTTCAATGAAGCTATTATCAAATTTAATATTAGCAGCACCTATATCTCAGTAAAACTAATTGGTGAAAATAACTTCATTAAGAATTTTGAACAGACACTAAAAGATACCTTCGACATCGCTGAGGCCTTTATTGAATGGATGTATTCTTCAGATGGATCTAACGTAACTGTTCCATTGACTACCGATAAGACTCCTGTATCAGAAATGTATCCTTTTCTCGGGGGTGAAAAATTAAATGATTACTATGATCGTTACATGCATTCATCTGCGAGTGTACTAGTATTGATTGGTCCGCCAGGTACAGGTAAAACTACATTTATCCGAGGTCTTCTGCAGCATACTAAGACAAGTGCTATTGTGACTTATGACCCTGAGCTACTTGAAAAAGATTATGTGTTTGCTCGCTTCATTGAAAGTAGTAATAACATTATGGTGTTAGAAGATGCGGATAATTTCTTGGGTAGTAGAAACGAAGGCAACACTGTTATGCACAAGTTTCTTAACGTCGGCGATGGCTTGATTACTACAAAGAACAAAAAGCTTATTTTCAGTACTAATTTGCCATCAGTTAAAGATATTGATCCGGCACTAGTTCGTCCTGGTCGTTGTTTTGATGTCCTAACATTTGATTATTTAAACAAACAACAAGCGAAGAATCTTGCGAGTATTATTGATGCAGAATTACCTACTGATAGTGATACTTACAGTATAGCAGATGTGTTTCATAAACAAACACATAAAGCAAAACCGAAGGCAAAAATAGGCTTTGTATGAGTCAATTAGAAAAAACAAGAAAAATAGGAAATAATTTAGTTCAATTTTTTCATTATACTGCATTGTTCGTAATTGGAGCAATGACAGTGTGGTCTGCATTATATGCTGTTATCGTAATGTTCTATCAACAATATGCTACTATTCAAGATATTCTTTTATTGTTTATCTATCTTGAAATTGGAGCAATGGTTGGAATTTATTTTCAAACTAATCATATGCCTGTTAGATTTTTGATCTACATAGGAATCACTGCATTAACAAGGCATCTTATTGACCTAGTTGCTGACGGTAAAGAACACATGATGGAAATGTTAGCATTAGGTGTTACAGTTTTGATTTTGTCATTTAGTATAGTATTAATTAGATATGCTAGCTCAAATTTTCCCTCAGATAAAAAGGACGAAATAAATGGATAATATTGAAGAATTTGGAAAAATATTTCGTGAATCTATGAATGAAATAGAAAAAGAAAGTGAATCCTATTGGAATTCTTTATCTAAGGATGAACAGCTAAAAGTTTTTTGTGCTGTAAGCCGACGTATTTTTGAGGGGGAGATTAAAGACAAAGGTTCCTATAGACATGTTCTGTATAGCACTTTTGGTTTTGGACCTGAAGCATATGCACAGGCACAGTGTTCCGGGTATTTATCAATTCATAATGCAATATACGATGGTGAACGATTACGAGATAACATAAAAGATTTTTGTACTGAATTTTTAGATGTTGATAAAGATATTTTGGAATCTAAATTAGACGAATACGTTAAAAAATTGTATTTCTAATAAATAATCGAGAGTGAGGAGCTCTCGATGACTGCTAAAATTTTAAAATTTCCAGAACCAATCATTAAAAACGGATATAAAATATCATTATATACAGATGAGGAAATATTTCTCACTGTTTCTGTAGTAAATATCTTTAGTAGTTCGAAAATAAAAGCAGACAAAAATAACATTGCTAATTATGATCCAAATATAATTTTATCTTGTTTAGATAAAGCAATAGCATCAGATATATTTTCTCAAAAAACAAAAGTTATTATTAATAGAATAATACGATCCGCTGAAAAAATTGAAATAAGAATATGAATATTTTTTATTTACATAATGATCCAAAAGAATGTGCTAAGCTACATAATGATAAACATGTAGTAAAAATGATTCTTGAATATGGGCAATTAATGTCTACTGCCCATAGAGTATTAGATGGTGTGGAATATTATGGTAAAACTGCCAATGGTCGAAATATTAAACGTTGGCTTTTGCCTGATGAACGAGAAAATATTTTATGGAAAGCTAGTCATATAAAGCATCCTTCTGGTATTTGGACAAGAGAATCTAAAGAAAATTATAAGTGGTTATATCGACTTTGGTTTTATCTATTGCAAGAATATACTCACAGATATGCTAAAAAACATTCTGCAGAAAGAATGATGTCTTATTTTTGGTTATACCCAACAAATATCCCCAATGGACCTTTTACTGAACCTACCCCTGCTATGCCTGAACAATTTAAAATTACTGGAGATAGCCTCAGATCATATATAAATTATTACGTAGGTGCAAAACAACACCTTGCATCATGGAAAAACCGATCTAAACCTGAGTGGGCAATTTAATATGCCAATGTATTCTTTTAAATGTTCTGACTGTGAAACAGTATTCGATGTACTATGTTCGATTTCTGCTAGAGCGGAACAAGAGTGTCCAAATTGTAAATCCACAAATTACGAATTCCATCATACGACGCCCTTAAATATGGGAGACCCAATACGCCTTGGGGTCAGAAGGACGGATGATGGTTTTAAAGAAGTCCTGTCTAAGATTAATAGCAGTAATGGTAGAAAAGCTAATCTTGCGGACAAATTAAGTAGGCGTTAAATGATCTTTAGAAATTTTTATCTCCTGGAGGGCAATAGTTAAAGCTGTTGCCCTTTCTTACTTTCAAGAGGGCATACATGGCAAAAACAAAAACAAACCTACAGATACACCATTCTGACCCACAACTTACTATATCAAATAAATTGAAAGTTAGGTTAGATGAAATGACTGTAATAGAGCCATTAACAAATAACCAAAGGAGATTTTTTGAAGCATATGACACATCTAAAATCATGTTGCTTCATGGAGTCGCAGGTACAGGAAAGACATTTATTGCATTATACCACGCTTTAGAGGAGGTTTTGGATAAATCAAATCCTTATGAAAAAGTTATTATAGTTAGATCAGCAGTACCAAGCAGAGAAATTGGACATTTGCCAGGAGACGAAAGAGAAAAGACTGAAGTATACCAAGATCCTTATATAGCAATCTGCCAAGACTTATTTGGTAGATATGATGCTTATCAAAGATTAACAGAACAAAAAGCTATTCAGTTTTTAATTACATCTTTTGTAAGGGGCATAACATTAGACAATTCAATTATTATTGTGGATGAATGTCAAAATATGACTGATATGGAATTGAATTCTATTATTACAAGAGTAGGAGAAAGATCAAAAATTATTTTTTGCGGAGATTTTAGACAAACTGATCTTTACAAGAAAACCGATATGTCTGGACTCAAAAAGTTTATGGCAATTGCAGATATGATGCCCTCATTTAAAACCTTTGAATTCGGTGTTGAAGATATAGTCAGATCTTCGTTAGTTAAAGAATATATTTTGGCTCGGCTAGAATACGAGAACAGATACGGGGGAATATAAATAAAAGAGTCGGGAAACCGACTCTTTTCACCTGGAGATTAATATGAGAAAACTTATTTTATCGTTATGTATGTTGATGTTTTCTTTACCAGTAGTTGCCGGTTCATTTCACCACGGGCATAGACATCATCACCATAGGCATTGGGTCGCCCCTGCCCCTTCAATACATCATTGGGTAGTGCCAGCACTAATTGGTGGCGCTGTAGTATATGCTGCCACTAGACCTGACCCCGTTATTATTCAGCAACCTGCCCCGGTAGTTGTAAATAATCAATATGTGGTAATAGATGGTGTCACATATAAGAAAGAGATTATGATAGTAAATGGTATTCAGCAAGAAGTGTTAGTGAGGCAATAATGTTAGTTGTCACCGATAAAGCTTTTAAACAAATTAAAAATGTACAAGAAGAGGAAAATGATTTTTCTCCTCTTCGAGTGTTTGTTCAAGGTGGGGGGTGCTCAGGATTCCAATATGGATTCACTTTTGATGAACAAGCAGCAGATGATTTTGTTATGGAAAAGGATGGTGTTAAAGTTTTAGTTGATGCGTTATCCATGTCTTATTTAGATGGAGCTGAAATAGATTATAAGAAAGATTTGACGTCTGCTCAGTTTGTAATTAAAAATCCTAATGCTACTACTACTTGTGGTTGCGGTTCTTCTTTTGCAGCATAATATGTATAAATATCAACTCTGGGTTCGTATAAACGATTATCAAACTGCCAATACCATTATCTGGGCAGAAAACGATTATGCCGCTAAGATGTTAGGTGAGGCGCAATATGGTATTGGGAACGTTTTGAATTATACAAGAATTTATGAATAATTCACCTTGAAGTTTCGGTGAAATAATAATTTTTATTTTTATGAAAACTAAACTATTTCCTACTATTATTGTTGATGATTTTTTAGATAATCCAGATGAACTTATTAATTTTTCTAAGAATTTAGATTTTTACTATGATGAAAAATATTTATGGCCTGGAATAAGAACTAGGCCCTTGTATGAAATAGATAAAGATCTTTTTATTTTTTTAGGAAACAAAATTTTATATAGTTATGGTTTAGAAAAATTTGAATACAACGCTGAGGCTGAATTTCAACTTGTAAATAAAAACTATTATTCAGGATGGATTCACCGTGATAGTCCACGTGTTTTAACTTCAATAATTTATTTAAATAAAAAAGGTAATATAAATTCTGGAACAAGTTTATATAAACCTATAGAAAATTATGAAAAAATGCAATCTAGCATAGATATTATTTTAAAGTGCAGATGCGATTTTATTAAAAACATGGCAGAAAATGATAATTATATCATAACGGAAAAAGAAAAAGATACTTTAAAATGGCAACATGAATTTTATGAAGAAACGTTAAATGTAAAAAATGTATATAATAGAATGTTTACTTTTGAAAGTAATATATGGCATTCAGCAAATGAATATCCTAGTGAAACTATGGAGCCTAGATTAACATTAGTTTATTCTTTTAAATATATAAACACTCAATAGGTTATTAATGGCATATTCTACTCAAGTTTTAGATCATTACGAAAATCCTCGTAATGTAGGTTCGTTTGCCAAAGAGATAAAGCGTGTAGGTACAGGTATGGTTGGAGCACCTGCATGTGGTGATGTTATGAAACTACAGATACAGGTAAACGAGGATGGTATTATTACGGATGCTAAATTTAAAACATATGGATGTGGTTCAGCAATCGCAAGTAGTTCGCTTGTTACGGAATGGGTCAAAGGTAAAACTCTTGAAGAAGCAGGTACGATTAAAAACACACAGATCGCTCAAGAGTTGGCACTTCCTCCTGTCAAGATCCATTGTTCAATTTTGGCGGAGGACGCCATCAAGGCCGCAATAAAAGATTTCAAGGAGAAACACCATGGCTGAAGAATTTGATTTTTATTTTACAGAAGAACATCTACAGCATTTAATACCTAAAGCAAAAAATATTTCTGAATGGTATTCTGCCATGTATGAAATTTTGCCTCAGTATGAAATTTATGACATAGCCAGAGTATCTGCATTTATAGCACAATGTGCACATGAATCTGGGGGTTTTACTCTATTGTCTGAAAATCTAAATTATTCTTGGCAGGGTTTGCGTAAAGTATTTCCTAAATATTTTCCTGATGATGCTACAGCACAAGCATATAATAGGCAACCGGAAAAAATTGCTAATAGAGTTTATGCTAATCGTATGGGTAACGGGCCAGAATCAAGTGGCGAGGGTTATAAATTTAGGGGACGTGGATTAATTCAGCTTACAGGTAAATCAAATTATTCTCGTTGTTCTAATGATATGTTTGGAGACTCAACCTTATTAGAAAATCCAGACGTGTTAACTCAACCATATTATGCTCTGCATTCTGCCTGTTGGTTTTGGAATGCTAACAGATTAAATGAATTGGCAGATGCACAAGATATTAGAATGATGACAAAGAAAATCAATGGTGGATTTATTGGTTTGGAAGATAGAATCAAACACTATAATCACGCATTAGAAATATTACAAACTTGATTATATGGAAAATATTAAAATTATTACTTTAGATGATGGAATAGGTGTATTTGAAAATGCATTCCCAATAGATTTTTGTGAAGGACTTATAAGTCATTTTGAATATATGAATAGTATGGGGAAAGGAGTTACAAGAAAGGTTGAAAATTGTCCCCGATTAGAAAAAAACGATAGTGCATGTAATTTAAGTCCAGAAAATCTGATGAATGTTTGGCAGGCAAACGATTATATAGAAGAAATAAACAATATTAATATATCCTATCAAAACTTTATAAAAATATATTTACAATCGTGCTATAACATTTATAATGATAAATACTATACATTGGAAACTTTAAGCAGACATGATTTAATCCATATTAAATTGCAGAAAACATCTCCCGGTGAAGGATATCATATATGGCATACGGAATATGATAAAAGTTGTCCCTATCGTATTCTAGCAGTGATAGTTTATTTAAATGATGTAGAAGAAGGTGGTGAAACTGAATTTCTGTTTCAACACAAAAGAATTAAACCTAAGGCGGGAACAGCTTTAATATTCCCAGCATATTTTACGCATCCTCATCGGGGCAATCCCCCGCTTTCTAATAACAAGTATATATTATCTTCTTGGTATGAATTTATTTAATCATATAAGACTGCCTGATCTAAATCTTAAACAGGTTACCCAGGAAGATGGTAAAAGATTTTACCTTACACCTGAGGGCAATAAATATCCTTCTATTACTACTATGCTTTCTTACTTCAATAGGCAATCTATTAATGAGTGGCGTAATAGAATAGGGCATGAAGAAGCAAATAAAATAACTAAATCTGCAGCCAACAGAGGCACTCGTATACATAAGCTAGCTGAAAAATATTTAGCAAACGAGGATATGGAAATTGAGAATCCTATTACATTTGAGTTGTTTAAATCTATTTTGCCATATCTAAATAATATAGATAATATTCATTTACAAGAAAAATATCTATATTCCGATTATCTTCGTTTGGCTGGAACTGTAGATTGTATAGCTGAGTATAAAGGTAAACTAAATGTAATAGATTTTAAAACTTCTTCCAAGCCAAAAAAAGAAGATTGGATAGAAGGATATTTTATCCAAACAGCGGCGTATGCTATAATGTTTGAAGAACAATATAAAATTCCTGTTCCAAGAATTACAATAATCATTGCTGTAGAAAATGATTATCCTCAAATTTTTCATAAGAAAAGAGACGAATTTGCAGGCAAATTATTAAAAATGAGAGATGAATACGAAAGATCAACTAAAGACTAGACAAAAAAGTCTTTATCTAATATAATATGTTTATATGAAGATATCCTCCCTAAAAACCTATAAACTTAAAAGGAAAAAGAAAATGCTAACTGTTGGTGATAAACTAGAACCGTTTCAAATCGTTGGTGTTAAGCCCGGTGCTCTAACACCCGAAGGTGCCTTCGAGGACCTAACGGAAAAATCTTTCCCTGGTAAGTGGAAAGTTATTATGTTTTATCCAAAAGATTTCACGTTTGTATGCCCAACTGAAATTGTTGCATATGATAAATTAAATAATGATTTTAAAGATCGTGATGCTGTATTGTTAATGGGTAGCACCGACAACGAGTTCTGCAAGCTTGCCTGGCGCAATGCCCACGAAGATCTAAAGAAAACTAACTCATGGATGTTTGCAGATCTAATTAAACAATCGCAAGATTACAATAACGATCGCTATGTAGATAATGGATTAGCTGCTACTTTGGGTGTTTTAGATAAAGTAAATGGTGTAGCATTACGAGCAACGTTCATCGTCGATCCAGACAATGTTATTCAACATGTAACAGTTAATAACCTTAATGTTGGTCGTAGCCCAGAAGAAACACTTCGAATACTAGACGCTCTTCAAACTGGTGAACTTTGCCAATGTAATCGCGCAGTAGGTGGTGCAACTCTATGAGTTGGGTTGACCAATTAAAAGATGCTATTCCCGATTACGCCAAAGACACAAGACTCAACCTAGATGCAGTGTTAAAGCGTAGCACACTAGATCCAGTAGAAGCAGAAGCATGTGCCTTGGCTGCTTTAGTGGCCACCGGCAATGGTAAATTGCTTACATGGGTTTTAGAAAATACAGATTTAAACATTAAGACAGATACGCAAGACAACGTTCGAGAACGTGATGCTGCTCTAACTGCTGCTAGCTTAATGGCCATGAACAATGTCTGGTATCCTTATGTTGAAATGGCAGATGATCCTGCGCTAAAAGGCTTGCCAGCAGGCCTACGCATGAACGCCATTGCTAGTCATGGCGGTACTACTAAGGCTAGATTTGAAGCATATTCTCTTGCTGCATCTATTGTTGGTAAGTGTCATTTCTGTGTCAAAGCCCACTATGAAACTTTGAAGAAAGAAGGTTATAGCACTGAGAAATTAAGAGATATTGGTCGTATTGCAGCGGTCATTACTGCAGTATCTAAAGTTCTAACCAATTAAACGTAGGAGAAAAATTATGAATAATAATTATGCTGAGCCAAACCAAGAGTTATGGGGTTGGTTGCATATTGCAGTTTGTATATTGGGTTTTGTGTTAGCATTTGTATGATTATGGATTTTCCTTTATTAGCTATTTTAATTTTCGTCACTATAGCATTAATGGTTATAGAAGATTATCTTATTCCAAAGTATTCTATTAATGAAAATGAATATGGTTTTATGTGAAATAAATAAAGTATAGTTGTATGAAGCAAGCAGAAACGTGCTGCGGACGGCGGTTCGATTCCGCCCAGGTCCACCAGAAGTATATTGCACTTCACTGATAAGGAAGACTGGTCGGCTGTATTCAACTGGCTAGTGCAGTATACTTCTGAAGGGCCTGTACAGGTTTCGACGGGGCAAATAGTAAGTAAGTGGACAACTCGGCAATGCTAAAGCCGTAGGGTTAGGTCTACCTGGCCGAAGAAGCAAATCAAGTAAATGCAAACGATGAAAAGTTCGCATTAGCAGCCTAAACGCTGCTTAGGGTTTCGGTGGGTTTCCTCGTAACAGAATAACCCACCATTTCACACACAATCAAGGAGATTCAATGAAAAAAACCATTTTAGCATTAGCTTTGGCTGCTGCAACTTCAACATCATTTGCAGCTAATTATGTGAGTTTCGATGTAGACCAAGTGAAAGACACTCGCAACAAATCTGAAAGTACAGCCCAATATTTTCGTGCAGGTAAAGATATGGTTGGATTAAATTGGGACATGCAAGTTCGTACAGCAGTATTTGACAAAGGCGGTATGCTTAATAGTGTCGAAGTTACCGCAGGCAAGAATATTGCAGGTGTTAACGCTTTTGGTGGGGTAGGATACGACAATGGATTTAATGGTAAAGTCAACGGTGACTTTACTTATGGTTTAGTAGGTGTAAAAGCAGGCATGCCAATCGGACCATTGTTCGCTTTCACTGGCGTAAAAACTCGTGTTAACTGGGATACTGATAATCCAAAACAAACAGTTACATGGGCAGGAGTAAGTATGCCATTAACTAAAGCAGTAAGTGTTAGTGCCAGCATGAGCCGATCACTTCAAACTATTGAAGAAAAAGCAGTTGGTGTGGGCGTTAGAGTCGCTTATTAAAATTAAGGTTTGGCAGAACCATAAACTGCCATTCTAAAAAATGAAAAAAATATCAATCATAGGTCGCGGTACAGTAGGGTGTTTAGCTGTATCTCATTTTCTAAGGTGGACAGATTATGAAATAGAATGGATACATGATCCCATGATAGCCACAAGTCCTGTGGGTGAAGGTACTACTCTTACATTTCCTAGATCACTTGGACACAATTTACAATTTGATACTGTAGATATGGAAAAAGTTAGTTCTACACCAAAATTAGGAATTTGGAAAAGAGGGTGGGGTAAAGGAAAAGATTTTAAACACACTTTTCTTTCTGGAGAAACCGGAATACATTTTGATGCTTTAGAATTACAAAAATACATTTTTAATAAATTGGTAAAAAATCCCAAACTTAAAGTAATAGAAGATAATATAACTAATTATTCTAATTTAGATTCAGATTATATTATGGTATGTTCAGGTTCGCCAAAATCAATAACAGAAGATTTTACTGAACATACCGATATTCCGGTTAATTCAGCTATAGTATTTCAATGTCCGTGGGAATATCCTAAATTTCTATTTTCATTAACATTTGCAAAAAAATATGGTTGGGTCTTCGGTATTCCTTTGATTAATAGATGTGCTATAGGATATGTGTATAATAGTAATTTTTCTACAGAAGAAGATATTAAAGAAGATGTACAGTCAATTTTAGATGAATTTCAGTTAACACCTAACATAACCAGAAGTTTAAAATTTTTTAATTATTCTAAAAAAATAAATTTCATTGAAAGAGTATGTTATAATGGTAATGCCTCGTTTTTCTTAGAGCCTTTAGAAGCAACTTCAACAGGAGTAGCTGATAGTATTAATAGGTATTGTTTTGATTATTTACAAGGAAATTTAAATTTAGACACTATTAATAAATTATTCGCTGATCATATTAATGGCATAGAAAATATGATATGTTTACATTATTATTCGGGTTCTGTTTATAAGACTGATTTTTGGAAATATGCTAAAAGTTTAGCTAATTTAAGAATTGATAAAGAATTTGAAAAGAATACTAACTTTGCGAAAATAGTAAAGGATAGTCTTGTATCATCGCAAAGCGATGAACGTAACATAGGTACTTGGTCAATAAGAAGCTATAATATGAATATTATAAATTTAGAAATAAAAGATAAAATAAATAAATTAGTTGAAAAATATCAAATATAAAATTAAGGTTCGGTGAAACCTTTAAATTCACCAATTTACACACAAACACAAGGAGAAGTAAAATGTCAAATATGACACCTTTTGAAATTAGACTTGAGCTACTTAAAATGGCTCAGACAATGCTTGAACAAGATTATTATGGTAAACGTGAATCAATAAGTAATGATTGGCAGGTCAAAGTAGAAAATGCTAGACATGCTGGTCAAATTCCTCCGGATCATCCCGGATTTCCCCAATATCCAACGGAATCAGACATCATTGCAAAAGCACATATACTTAATGGTTTTGTGTCTCAAATTCCTCAAACCTTAGAGAAATCTTCTAAGAAGTAACTAACGGGGGCGAAAGCCCCCTATTAGGACATCCAATGGACAAATTACTAAAAATGTTCTTAGTGGTTTTTGCTGCAGTGATACTAGGAAATTTTTTCTATAAGTTTGTTGATTATAAACTTGAATCACTTAAGAACAATACAAAAACTCCTACCAAGTATACTACTATGGCGGAGAGGGAAAAACAACTAGAATGTTTAGCACATAACATTTATCATGAGGCTGCTAAAGAGTCATTTGAGGGTAAAGTGGCAGTAGCACAGGTAACTATTAATAGGTCTGAATCGGGTTTGTTTCCTTCAGATATATGCAAAGTTGTTTATCAAAAGAATATTTTTATGGAAAAGGTCGTTTGCCAATTTAGTTGGTTTTGCGAACCTGTAGTGAGAAAAAGACCAATGCATCCAGAGGCATACACAGAATGTTACGCCGTAGCAAAGAAAGTTTTATTAGAGGGTTTTAGACTAGACGGTCTGGAAGAGGCAATGTATTATCATGCGAACTACGTTAATCCGGGATGGAAAAAGCAAAAAATCGCAACCATCGGCAATCACATCTTCTACAAATAAAATGAATATTCTACAAAAATTCAAAGATCCAAACTATAAATTTGATCCAATCAACCTACAAAAAATTATAGAATATTTTAGGACTCATGTAACTGCAGCAACAGCAGAAACTATTACCTGGGTAGCTATCATCTTAATACATGCATCCATAGTCCCTACTATGATTGCACTAATGACAGGATTGTCAGATAAAACTCCTCCTATTGATTTAGTACTGTTTATTTGGGGAGGATTATTATTACTTTTTATTCGAGCATCTATTCTCAAGGATATGCTCAATGTTATTACCATAGGTGCTGGGTTTTTAGCCCATGCGGTTATGTTGGCTTTGGTATTATTTAAATGACAACACTAAAAGAAGCTACTAAAGAAAAACATGCTATAGCAGAATCGTTGCCCTTAATCAAATCTATTTTTGAGGGTAATGTTAATAGATATTATTATTGTGATTATCTATATCAGTTACATTTCATATATTATAGTTTAGAAAATTATGGTTCTGATATGGGACTTTTCGAAGGCATTGAAGGGCTTAAAAGAGCACCATTAGTTAGAAAAGATTTTGTGGAACTTGCATCCAAAAATTATAGTAATGTTTGTAATTCTGAAACTAAAAAATATCTTCAATATATAGATAATATTTTCTATGATGATATTCCCAATCGACGTAATAGAATAATGTCTCATATCTATGTTAGACATATGGGAGACTTGTTTGGTGGGCAACAACTTGCTAAACTAGTCCCCGGATCCGCTTCAATGTATAAGTTTGAAAATATAATTCAATTAATAACAGAAGTTAGAAAAAGAATAGATATAAGTATGGCAGTGGAAGCAAATATTGCTTTTGATTTTAACATTGAAATTATAAAATACTATGATAGATATTTGGGATAAGGCTGAAGAGATTGCAAGTTATACTGTAGGGACTTTACTACGTAAATCTAGTTTGATTCCATATTCTTTTGATCATAATAGATATGATTTCACATGGGAAAATTATGTATTTCAATCAAACAAATTTAGAAGAGCACACGTAGAAGTAGTTGATGCAAGAAAAACTAAAAAGATATGGATTATGCACTTTTGCATATTTCCGCACTATGATGATTCATCTCCGATTTTTGGTTTTGACATAGTTGCCGGAAAAGAAAAAATTACTGGAATGTTTCATGATTATTCAATTGTTGGTGCAAATGATCATTTTATGATAAACGCGTTTGAGAGTTTAACTAGTAATTATAAACCAAATAAAATAAGAGAATTACCGGACTGGGCTAAGGAAATATTTTCTAATAACATGATAGCGGCAGGTAATTTGGATAAATTTGAATTTGACATAGCATCCAAAGTATATTATAATACGTTTAATTATTATTTAGATAATGTTGGTAAAAACAGAGATCCCGAAAAGGATTATTCAAAATCACAAGATAGGTATTGCTACTATCAAAAACAAAATCCTAGAACTCCTCAAATGATGATTGGTTTAGGTGTAAATAAAAATTTATTTCAAGGATACATGGACAGTGTTTTATTCCCTCAGAGAAATGCCTATAATGGACGAACTTAAAAAAGAACTAACAGATTCTATTATTATAACTAAAAGATTCAGATCTCCTAATGAATTTTCATTATACATTGAAGAAAAGGTACAAAAAGAAAAAATTGGTTACATGGATGCTATAATTCAATATTGTAATGAAATAGATATTGATGTTGAAACTATTGCTAAGTTAATAAGTCAACCTCTAAAGGATAAAATTGAAGTTGAAGCAGAAGAAAATAATTATTTAAAAAGAAAACGGGGTAAACTACCTTTATGATTGTAATGGACGCCTTTCAAGTATACAAATATTATATGGCATTAAAATTACATTTTACTACAGACAAGTATGATGTAATTGAACAGAAAGGAAAAGTTAGAGCATCGAGACAAGCATTTGCAAAAAGAAAAGATCTATTCTCAATAAACAAGATAGCAAAAACATATTCAGACAAAGAAATAGTAAATTTTTTAATTGCTAACTTCGTATCAGGTGACAGATGGGGAGGGTTGTTTGATGCTGAAGCTAAAGAAACATATAATGAATGGAAAAAAAGACAGGAGGGATTGACTTACAATTTTGAAAAAGATTTAAATAACATTTTATTTGAATTAGAAAATGATAATAAAAATTTCGATTCTATTTTAGACACCTCAAGAGCAGAACATCCATATATAATAAAAGCATACCTAAGAAAAAGTATTTCAATAGAAACTTTAGTAATTTTAGATAATTTCTATAAATTTGTAGAAAAATTTGATAGAGAGGTAGATGATAAATTAGTATGGCCAGATATATCTAGATTAATTAAAAAATATAAACCATTTCTAAAAATAGATGAAGAAAAATACCGAAACTTTATTAGACATAGACTTGGACGAATCCAAAGTCAAAATTAAACAACTCGAAATGCAAGTTGCATCACTAATGGATAATTTACAAGAAGTAACTGAATCTTTAAAAGAAACACAAAAGTATTTGGTGATGCTTGCGCATAATCAAAAGGAATTAACTAAAAGAGTTTCGCAGTGGCCTTACATTGTAGTAAACAATCATGAAGAGGAATAGGAGATTAGATTTTAAAAAATGAGCAAGACCAAAACATTTGATTCATATGATAAAGAAAAGAAAATACATCGTATAGAAAAGAACAAAAATAAACTTGACAAACATCGGAAGATAATATATAATTATGTATCATCTAAAACAGAGGATGATACGTTTGATGAATATTTAGATTATGCTTTTACTAATAAAATCAAACGACGTTAATACTTTACATACTACGCTTATACGGAGAAATAAAAAAATGGCATTTACATCACTATCAGAGCTTCGCAAGTCTCGCAGTGGTTTTGAATCCTTAATGAAGGAAATTGAGAAAACCACTAATCCCCAAAGTGAGTCTAAAACAGATGATCGTTTCTGGCAACCAGTAGTTGATAAGGCAGGGAACGGTTATGCGGTGATTAGATTCCTTCCCCCTTCACAAAATGAAGAATTTCCATATGTTCGTATTTGGAATCATGGATTCCAAGGTCCATCGGGCAAATGGTATATTGAAAATTCTTTGACTACAATTGGACAAACTGATCCTGTATCAGAATTAAATACAGAACTATGGAATTCAGGATCTGAAGCTAATAAAGAAGTTGCTCGTAAACAAAAACGTAAACTTACTTATATTTCTAATATTCTAATTATTAAAGATCCTTCTAATCCTGAAAATGAAGGAAAAGTTTTTCTTTTCAAATATGGTAAGAAAATCTTCGATAAAATTAAGGATCTCGCTAATCCTCAATTCGAAGATGAAAAACCTGTGAATATCTATGACTTTGATACTGGGGCGAATTTTAAATTAAAGATTCGTAATGTTGAAGGTTATCGTAATTATGATAAATCAGAATTTGAAAGTCCTTCGCCGGTGTCTAATGATGATGATCAATTACTAAAGATTTGGAATTCTCAACATTCACTTACACAATTTTTAGATCCTAAGCACTTTAAGTCTTATGATGAACTAAAGAAAAAACTCCATATGGTGTTGTCTGGCACTACAGCTAATACCAAGAGAGCTGAAGAAGTTTCTTTAGATGAGGATGAAGTTGTTTCATCTAAAACAACTGTAGTATCTAAAGCATCTGCACCTAAAGCAGTGCCAAGGAAAGAAGTAGATTTCGATGACGATGAGGAATCGTTATCATATTTTTCTAAATTAGCAAACGAAGATTAAAGGAGCATATATGAAATATTTTATTTTAGCATTAGCATCTTTAGCAATGGCACATGGTGCTTATGCAGCAGATGCAAAGAAGGAGGAGCCTAAAAAAGATGCTCCTAAGGCAGAAGCCAAAAAAGCGGATGCGCCCAAAACAGAAGCAGCTAAACCTGATGCAAAGAAGGAAGAAGCTAAAGCAGATAAGCCAAAAGTTAAACCTGTTGGCAAAGATGGCAAACCTGTGGATGACACAAAGAAGCCTGCAGAACCAGCTAAGAAGTAATAAAAGGGGCCTAGGCCCCTTTTTTAACGATCAAAATATTTAACAACATTATCTAAATATCGTTTCATTGCATCATCATCGTTATCTACGCCTGGTTTCATAGGTACGAAAGATTGTTTATTATTGGTAATTAATGTATTGGTAATTAATGGACTAATACCCATAGCAGTTAGTGATTGAACTAATTGATCCCTTAAATCTTGATTTTCTGCAGTTGTTTCTTTTATTTGTTGCCCTGCAGGTGCTACAGGTACTGCTCTAGGTTCAACTTCTCCTACTACTTCGACCCCATCCTCTGGTCTTGCTATAGGATATATTCCTTTGTTCAAATCTGCACGCATAGATTCAAATTCTTTTTTCTCTACTGCTCTTGCTATAGCGCTTGGCATTTGAGCTTCTAAATCTTGAATCAATTTTCTTTTATCTGGCGATAGTTGCCCTGAAGAATCTGGCCTAAGATAATCTTTAACTATCTGTGCTTTTTGCGCCTCAATTTCCTCAGCAGTATACATTTGACCAGTGCCGACTTTTTTGGTCTGGCCTCTTCCTGCAGAAACTAACTTAGTTTTTTCACCTGTCTTTAATCTAGCTTTAACATTATCTGGTAATTTTTCAAATAATAATTCTGCTCTTAATTGTTCTTCCTCGCCTTGAGTAAGTCCCGGAGCCTTAGCAGATTCTCTTGCCCTTATATTTTCTTCTTCACCTACATTAGTATCACTAGGTGTCATTCCAAATATTGCTGCACCGACAGATGCAGAAGCAAGTACACCTACTGCTCTACCGCCTATAGATCTAGTACCGGCTCTGGCAGCTTCCTCAATTATTTCCTGTGCTGCCTTGTTGGACATCATTTTTCCTGTCTCAGGATCTATCCAACCACCTTTACCTCCTCTTAATGCAGGATTCCATTTAGGTAAGGGTCTGCTCGGTGCACCTCGCCCTGTTTTACCAGGTTGCGTATTTGGTCGACCTCTTTCCCCAGGAACACCTACAGGATACGGTCTTCTTCTACCTGGTAAATCTATATCTGGCAATCCAAAACCGCTACCACCTCCCATCATACCGCCAAGAAGATCTGACAATCTTCTTGCAATAGCATCAGCAAGTAATTCTCTATCTCTTTGTTTAGATGATTCACTTCCTGGCTCTATACCCCCAGCTTTGTAGCTATTTTGATCTGCTTTCATATCCATGGCACCGAATAGATAATTAGCAAATTGTTTTGCTGGTAATGCCCCACCTATGAAAGCACCTATATCTCCGGCAAGTGTTCTAGTTCTATCAGTTTTGCTTCTGGACAATGATCTCGTTTCATCAGCAATATTTTTTTCTTCTTTTTTATCAGCTAATTTTTGTGTTGTTTTTAAAGGTTCAGCATAAATTCTTTTACTTATTATTTGAGCTTGACGTTCATTAAACGCTGCAGTACGCTCATTCAATTTGCGAAGTAAGGAAATTTCATCTAATAATTTAGTTTGAATAACCTCTGTTTTACTTTGTTTATTAAAGTAATTCAAAAGAGTTTTTGAATCAATTATAACATTTTGATTACCATTCAGCTGTCTATCTTTTGTCTGTAATAGAGCAGGAAGCTTAGAATCCATTTACTGTCCTTTTTGCATTTGTTTAATCTTTAACTTTTCATTCTCTTCTCTAACATGACTAACCAACATACTAACATAGATTTCTCTTTCCCATGGTAACATATTCTCTAGTTCTGTCAATGAATATTTGTGGTGTTGAACTAAAGAAAAGTTTAATTGAAAATAATTTACAAGACTGTCATGGGAAAGAGTTAGACGAAAAAATTTTGCAGACCCTCCAATAAAATTTCATTCTTCTTATTACATGCCTCGCAACTTTGTTCTATTTTTTTAGAAATTTTTGGCATGTCGATAAAGAATTTTTCCAATTTTTCAAATTGTTCTTTATTGAATGATTCAATAAAGGCATTTATTTCTTCTTCACTTTGATCCTTAGTATAAAAAATTTCATCTTCAGTATAGATTTGATCAATACATTTAGATATCAATTCTACCACTTTTGTGGATGATAGATTTTCATATATGTCTATCATTTCATTAAATTTAGGGTATCGCATCACAACACCTAAATTATCTTTAATTGTAATTTTATTAGTATGTTCTTTTACTTTTTCAACCTTTAAATCTAATAGATTAAGATTAAACTTATTTCTATGACCACATTCACAATCATACATTAATTCAGTTATTTCACCTATGGATTTCGCTCTAAGATTAATAAAGATATATTCTATATCAAAATGAGCTAAGCTATGAGCATTTAATTTTTTAAATGTGCAAGCATCTACTAATTCTGTTATAATTCTAGTTATTTCTTCATTATCTGATTCTAATGCTGTAAGTAAAATTTTAAATTCTTTTACTAGAAAAGGCCTATAAGTAATCTTTTGTCCGGTTGAGGGTAAAATCAATTCATAGGTTGGTGTATCTAATACCGGTAAAGCCATAATAACTCCTTGTTATGTTGCAATCCCCAATCTCACTGCTCTATCTGCAGCATCTGCTATTTCCCTATCTCTCGTAGTGATACTAGTGTCTCTCCATTTTCTATATGCAAATGTCACATTTAGTTTATGAGGAGTATTTGTGGATGCCATATTTAAATCCATTATACCTATATTTCTAGGAAAGGCATCTTCCAATACAATATTATATACTTCAATGTCCCGCTCATCTAGTTGAGATATTTTAATTTCTGAGGTATAATTACTTTGCCCCGAATTATTTTTTCTATATGATACATGATATGTATTTGGATTAACTATAAGTCTCATCCAATCATCAAAAAATTTCTTTACTACCATTTTTTGATCTACTAGAAAAGAAAGTGTTATAGCTTCGCCCCCAAATTCTACAGATTGAGGATTTTGATAGTTAGGTCCGTAAATTCTTTGTGGAACTACACCTACATTGTAGGTAGGTAAAACTGCATTTTCACAAAACAAACTAACTAATTTAGCATTAGACAATCCATTTTGTAATGTAAATGGTACTAGAATTTGAACTTCAAATCTATTAGGTTTAGCAACGCCTCTTCTTAAGACTTCGCTTTTAAAATTTTGTAAACTAAAAGTTGCCATTATAGGCCTGCCTTCTTACGTGAATTGCGCCATACAACAGTTTTATTGGCACCCTCAAATTGTTCAATAGGTAATTGAGAAACTGTGACCCAATCAGGATAACTGATTCTCAAGAATCTTGATTTTACATGATCTGAAAGATAGTGTTTTACGGATTCTGTTATTGGTGCTGATCTACTAAATTGTGTTAATATACTCCATGATATTCTAAGTCTTGTGGTATCATCATACTTGTCATTATTTGTATATTCTGATAATTTTGCTAATAAATTGTATCTCATCAAATATGGCATATAATGTAAATTAATACCATAGAAGCCATCCTTAACTCTTCTGAAGGGCAATACCAAAGGCAATCTATCAAAGTACGGCAATGTTTCTTTATGTTTTGGGTCATAATAAAATAAGTACATCTCACCTGGTATTAAAGTATTAGTTAATTTTTTACTATCACTCATCAATGATCTATCTAAATTTCCTTTAGCTAATGTTCTCACTTGATTTTGAAACCACTGAAAAGATCTTCTAGTATCTCCAGCATTTGTTCTTACGTTATCAAAAATTTCATTTGCCATTTTTCTTTTCTATTCCTAAATCTTTTTCGGTTAATACCATGAATTTCATATTTCTGTCAGAACAGAATTCAAAAGCGGCTTTCCATTTTGCTTGATTGACGCCATATTGGAATACTTCATCTATAAACTTTTTAGTTTTCTTTGTCGGTACTTCTGGGGGTTTAGTAAATTTTTCAGGTTTTATTTCTATTAAATATTTTTGTAATTTTTTATCTGTATTTAAGACTTTTATATAAAAATCTACGAAATATCTGTGAACTTTTCTATCTACAGGTGAAATATAGGGAATAATTACTATTTCTGAACCCCATTCTACTACTGAATGATTACTGTCGCACCATTTCATAAATCTAAGTTCCCATAAGGATCTATAGATGACATTATTTAGGTCACCTCTATATTTAGACGCATTAACTGGCTTATATCGACCCTTGTAGGTTTTTGTATACATTTTTGGATATAAATAATAAATATCTTCTTAACCTTAATATTTATTAAGAAAATGCCAATAGAATATCCTTCCGGTACTATGTACAATCTTGAAGATATGAATACGCAAGCGAAAGAGAATGCGTATACTAATCAAAATCTTGGCAAATACAATGTAGGTAATTTTACTTATCCTGATAATCTCGGCAATGCCCCAGATTTACAACATTACGTAGCATTTTATGTAAATGTTAGAGAAAAGTCCAAATTAAAAGCTTTGTATGATACTATACCTAATAATGAAGTACCCATTAATACCACCACTAATAAAATAAGTTCTCAGGATTATGGGAAAGCCATTGGCTCTATAGCTGCAGGTAAAGTATTATTAGCAGGAGGTCTAGCTGCCATTACTAAATTTGCAGATTCTCCTAGAGAAGCAGGTAGAATAATTAGAAACTTTGCTATAGGTGGTGCAGCGGCATATGGTGGCGCCGAAATTCTAAAAAGAACCGGAATATTAGAAAATTCATTCGTCAGACTAAAAGATGTTATTACACTACACGTTGAGGATAGACCAACCGTCAAGTATGGTATGAATTATAATGAGGCAGATCTTGGAGTACTATCCGGTTTTTTGGCTTCTGTTGGTTCAGCACAAAGGACAATACAACTACAAGATGCTATAGCTCTAGGTGCGGCCGAAGCATTAAAATTGCCAAATGCAATAGGTGGGGCAACTATAGGACAATTATTGGGGGCAGCAGCAGGTGTAAAAATTAATCCTTTTAGAGAAGCGTTGTTTGAATCTATAGATTATAGAACATTTACTTTTAGATATAGATTTTTCCCTAAGAGTTTAAAAGAAACCAATAATATTAAACGAATCATTGATACATTTAAATTACATATGCACCCAGAATTAGCTGCTTCCGGGTTTTTCTTTATCTATCCTTCAGAATTTGAAATAAAATATTTCTATAAAGATAAAGAAAATTTATTTTTTAATAAAATAGGTCGGTGTGCTTTAACAGATATGGCTATAGAATATGGCGGCGATACTTTTTCTACTTTTGATAATGGTGCGCCCACACAAATCAATGTCACATTAACGTTTAGAGAATTAGAACAATTGACAAAACAAGAGATGGTACAGGGATATTAAGATGTATTTCTCTAAATTTCCAAAAATTCTATATACATTAGATGATCAAAGATCAGGTCAAGTTGTTCCTGATATTATGCGTCGTGCAATAATAAATGAAGAATATAAAAATAATAGTTCTTATTATGATTTGTATGATGTAAAGGATGGCGAAACTCCGGAGATGTTAGCTGATCTATTCTACGGCAACCCCCAATATCATTGGATTATATTACATGCAAATGATATTATTGATCCTAGATTTGATTGGCCATTATCCCAAGAAAATCTTTATCAGTTTTGTGTTTCCAAATATGGCGGAGAAGAAAAGTTAAATAAAACAAAACTGTACACAAATAACGTATCATATGTTGTTAATTCTAGATTTGGTTTAGATGAGGCATCGCCTGATGATTTTGGTGATGAAACTCCGTTAGTATTTGAAATGGGGTCAAATTTTTTACTTGAGGATGCTCCCCCTGGTTTGACTGCAGTGTCAAACTATGAATATGAATTAGCAGTTAATGAAAGAAAAAGAAGAATAAAAGTTCCAAAGCCTCAGATAGTTGCAAATATTATCAATACATTTAGTGATCTAATTAATAAATGAAAACAAATGAGGAATTAAATAGAGCCGGTGATGTATTGATTGAAGAAATAAGTTTAGTTTCAGCTGCCGGTTTTAGTTTAGATATACGATCTTTTTTAGTTGAACTTAATATCTACGAAAGTGTATTTTCCCCTGTTATGTCTGGCAACATGGTAGTATCAGACAGCCTAAATCTTTTTAAAGAATTAAAATTAATAGGTGAAGAATACCTTATAATCAAATTAAGGACTCCAACATTTGATGATGTTGATATTATACAAAAAACTTTTAGGGTTTATTCTATAACTGATAGAAAACTAGTAGATCAAAATACACAAGGGTATATTTTAAATTTTGTTTCTTATGAGACAATGAAGGATTTAGTTAATCCTTTATTCAAATCCTTTAGCGGTGTAATTAGTGATGTGGTTGCTAAAATCTATGAAAATGAGTTATCAGTTTCAAGAACATTAGTTATTGACGGTAATACTGTTAAAGATCCTGACACTAGAACACCATTAAATATATTAAACGAAACAGCTAATAGTGTTAAATTTGTTAGTCCGGGTTGGTCACCTATTAAATGTATAAATTGGTTGTGTTCCAAAGCTATTCCTAAATCAGGTAAAGCTTGTAACTTTTTATTTTGGGAAACCAATAAATCATTTTATTTCGGTAATATAGAAAAAATATTTGAATTAGCCAAATCCAATCCACATCTATCAATTGGTGAATATAGACACGCTCCTGCGGGTGTACTTGATGTAGATGATCTTAATGGTAAATTTTTTATTATAGACAGTTTATCTATACCTAAAACACATGATACGTTGTCTAGTTTAAAAAATGGATTTCTACACAATCGTATATTAACATTGGATTTAATGAATAAATCTTATAAGTACACTGACTATGATCATACTAAAAAGTTTAAAGAATATGTTCATAGTATGGGTAGCGATGCAGAAGTAATACCATATTATACTGAAAGTAGTTTAAGAAATTCTAGAAATAATTTTAAGTTTTATCCTGTTCAATCTGGACTCTATACTGATTTCAAAGATAATGTAAATGAAAAAATGGTTGATATTTTTGGAAACAGATTATCAAATATGCTGGAGTTAAGAAATTTTAAATTAGAAATCAATATCCCCGGTAGAACAGATGTGGAAGTAGGTTCATTAATTAATGTAGATTTAACCGATACTTCTCCCGTAGATGACTCTGATTTCACTAATAATAAAAGAGATGAGTTGTATTCGGGTAGACATTTAATAACAAAGATACATCATAAAATTAATCCTGCAAGACACAGCATGATTATGGAAATAGTAAAGGATTCTTTAACGAATTATGTTGGCGTTTACTAATAGTGCTAATTGGTGGATCGGCGTCGTAGAAGATAGAGACGATCCACTTAAATTAGGAAGATGTAGAGTCAGAATTTTCGGACTTCATACTGATGATGTCTCAGAATTACCTACAATAGATTTGCCTTGGGCTGTCCCAATGCAACCTATCAATTCTGCTGCTATATCTGGAAAAGGTATAGCACCGGTAGGTCCTGTAGAAGGAACATGGGTAGTTGGTTGGTTTTTAGACGGTGAAGATATGCAGCAACCTATGATGATAGGAACCATTGCTGGATATGAAAGACCAAATCCATTATGTGCTATACAATCTCAAAGATCAGTTAAACAACAAAATATTGCTACGTCAAGTGATGGTAAACCTATATATGATAGTTCTGGGCAAGTAGTACAATCTACAAATTTTGATAATACAAATACCGCTACTAATAGTTTTATAAAAAATAATCTGCCCCCATTAACTGCAGATCAAGTTAAATTAGTAATGGACGCAATATCTACTAAAGAAAGTAGTTCAACACCAAATGGCCCAATAAATACCACTTCATCTAAAGTTGCAGGTGCACAAAACTATGGTCTAACTAATAGCAAAGGATATGTCGGTAAATATCAATTTGGTTATGATGCTTTAGCTTTGTTGGGATATGTTAAATCGTTTGGTGCAGGTATATCTACAAGTAACTCAGAATTATCTAAACCAGAAAATTGGAGGAATGCGGACGGTGCACCTTTAAAGGAAGGTATAGGTTCTCTTGAGGACTATTTTCAAAATCCTCAGAAACAAGAATTGATTATGTTTGAGTATATGCAGTATCATTATAATCAGTTAAAAAAGAATGGCACTATCACAACTTATTCCGATCCTGCGTATGTTGGTGGTATTTTAGCTACTGCTCATAATGGCGGATTAGGTAATGCTACAAATTTTGATTCTAAAGATGGTTATGGTACGTCTAGATCTATATTTTATAAACTTGGTAATCTAGCATTAGGTGGGGATGGCATAGTACCTTCAAGTAGAACGGCAGCAGTAGGTAATAGAGATTCGTATGCACCTTATCATCCTGCTAACATAGATTTAGTATGGTCTGATAAGCTTAATGATCCTGTTTTAGCTAAGAATAAGGGATTTGAGGATCCTAATAAAGTTTATCCTAATTGTGAATATTCTGGCGCACCAGATACTAATAAGTTGGCCAGAGGAGATGATTCCCATAAATCTTTACAAAGAAAATCTACTATAAGAAAAACAGGCGTAAATTTGGCCAATGAAAATACTACATGGGATCAACCTGAATCGCCATTTTGTGCTAGATATCCGTATAATCAAGTTATAGAAACAGAAGCAGGCCATTTATTAGAATTCGACAATACTCCAGGCAAGGAACGTGTTCATCTTTATCATAAGAACGGCACATTTATAGAAGTAGATGTTAATGGTACTATGGTAAGAAAAGTAGTTGGGGATAATTACGAAGTAATAGATAGAAACAACTATGTTTATGTTAAGGGTGCACATAATTTAACGGTTGATGGATCAACAAAAATACTAGTTAAAAATAATGCAGAAATAGAAGTTAATGGTGATGTAAATATGGTCGGACACGGTGATACTAGAATTAATACTGCAGGTACACTTGATCTTGTAGGAAATAAAGTTAATATTATGGGTAAAAATGGAGTAAACGTTCTCAGTGATGCTGGTACTATGAAGCTTCAAGCATATAATATAAATCTTAATGCTAAGAATAAAGAAATTACTCTTAAGGCAAAAACAGATGTCGCATTATATGCACCTCAAAATCTAAGTTTAACTGGAGGTTTAGAAGTAAAGATAGCTGGAACTGTAGTTAAAACAAAAATGGGAAGTACTAATATTCAAGATACATTATTGCCAAGTCTTGATCCTTCCGAGGCATTATCGCCAGAAATAATAGACTTGCCAAATCTTATAGTACCCATATGTGATAGGACCATAGTTTTATTTGATGCAGAAGAACCAGAGTCATTAGCATACAGACAAGAACAAATAAATAATGGTAATATAAAAGATGTTGAACCAAAAGCGGAAAAACGTGATTCTTCAGCAGCACAAAATAAAACAATAACTTTGTGCGAATGTATAGATCTAAAAGAATTCAAGGGATATTTTCCTGATACAATTAAGTTATCTAAACATTTTACTTTAGGTCCTCTAACTACTAGATCAACAGCATCATCATTTAAAATAGTAGCTCAACGAGGATTGTCTGAATTTGATATCTTATGTAATTTAAAGCATTTAGCTGTCAACTGCCTGGATCCAATAAAAGACAAATATAATGATATGGTAATTAGTAGTGGATTTAGAGTTGGTGCCAAGGAGGCTGACCATGGATTAGGGATGGCAGCTGATATACAATTTATGGGTGGTAGATCAACTGCTGATTATTATAATATAGTACGGTGGATTAGGGATAATGTACCATACAAACAATTGTTATTAGAGTACCAATTTTCATTTACTAGAAAATCGGTCTGGATACATATAGCATTAGATAAAACCGGGGCAACTAGTGGATTAAGAACAGCAACACTTGTAAACCATATAGTTAAAGACAGAAACCAGTTTGTAAACTACGCATAAAATGTTAGACTATCAATTAAATCCAGAATTTTTCTTTGAAACATACTTACAAGAGCTCTATAAATATTTAAATGGCTACAATAGACAGAAAAGTTAGAGAGTTTTCAGATTTGGATATGCTATTTTCTGCACATCCTTTTAATAGAGATGTGACAAGAAAATTTGATATTGAGGCAATCAAGGCATCTGTGAAAAATCTTATTTTAACTAAAAATTATGAGAGGCCTTTTCATCCAGAAATAGGATGTCAAGTTCATGCTTTACTTTTTGAAAATTTTAGTTCAGTTACTAAATCTGTAGCCGAAAAAACTATAGTTGATGTTTTAACTAGATTTGAGCCAAGAATTAGATTGATAAATGTAGAGGTAAAAGAAAGTAATGACGAAAATGAATTTATAGTAGATATTGTTTTTGCTCCTACAAATTCAGATAGACCAATTACAGTAACAACGACACTTAGCAGAGCAAGGTAATGGCTAATCTAAGAATATCAGAATTAGATTTCGATACAATCAAGCAGAACTTAAAATCTTTTTTAAGTACATATAGAGATTCTAACGGAAATCTTGTATTTACTGATTATGAGTTTGAAGGATCAACAATGTCAGTATTGCTTGATCTATTATCGTATAATACTCATTATAACGCATATCTTGCAAATATGTTAATTAATGAAATGTTTTTAGATTCTGCTGTCAAAAGAGAGTCAGCTGTATCTGTAGCAAAACATTTAGGTTATACACCTAGATCTGTTAAAGGGGCAAGAGCAACTGTTGGATTTGAGGTTGTAGCACCTACAGGTACTCCTCCAACTTTAACTTTAGATAGATATACTCCATTTACATCCGTTATAGATGAAGTAACATATACATTTGTAAACTTAGAATCAAAAACTATTGAACCTGTAAGTAATGTTTATTCTTTTACTAACGTAGAATTAGTTGAAGGTTATCCTTTACAATATACGTTTAGAGTAAATAATCCAGGACCTTCTGAAAAATACGAAATTCCAAATCCGAATGTTGATTTATCAACATTGCGAGTAACTGTTCAAAACTCCAATACTGACACATTTACTACCGTATTTACCGAAGCAGATGATGCTTTAGATATTGATGAAAATTCTAAAGTATATTTCATTGAAGAATCTCCTACAGGTAGATATCAACTAGTATTCGGTGACAATATCATTGGTAAAAAATTAAAAGCTGGTAATTTAGTTATTGTTCAATATTTAGTTAGTTCTGGCGAAATAGCAAACGTTTCTGATAAAATTATACAAACATTCACCAGTTCTTCGCTAGTAGGCGGAGGACAAATATCAACAGTTACTACAACATCAAATTCTAACTATGGTGCACTAAAAGAGTCAATAAGTGAAATTAAATTTAATGCGCCGAAATTTACATCATCTCAAAACAGAGCAGTTACAGTAAATGATTATAAGGTTCTTATTAAATCATTTTATCCAACACTTGTTGATTCTATATCTGTTTGGGGAGGTGAAGAAAATATCCCGAAGAAGTATGGCAGAGTAATGGTATCATTAAAACCTGCGCCAGGATTTGCGATAAGTGAAACTGTTAAAGATAATATTACTGAATTGCTTAAAAGAAAACAAGTAGTTTCTATAGCTCCAGAATTCGTCGATCCAGAATATTTTTATATAAATTTAGATGTTGCTGTGAAATACAATTACAAGTTAACTACTTTACCGTCAGATCAGATTAAGCAATTAGTTATAACCGCAATTAATAATTATTTTGAAAATAATCTTCAACAGTTTGATGAGGATTTTATTTTTAGTAAATTATCAAAAGATATTGATAATTCAGATGAATCTGTAATTGGTAATCTTATTACTTTGAAAATACAGAAAAGATTAACTCCTACATTGAATACTAATGTTAGTTATACTGACAATCAATCAATTAAATTTTATGTTGGTATACTACCAGGTAGTTTAGAAACAACTAGATTTGTTTATAGTAAAAATAATATAAACTATCCTGCTAAATTAATCGATATACCAAATGATACTGTTCCAAATTATACTGGATCTGGTTATATTAACTTAGTTAATGCACAAACAGGAGAAATTTTAGAGGAAAATTATGGCCACATAAATTATGGTACAGGTGAGATTATTATAGAAATTTTTAATATAGCCGGATATTCTGATGAGATATCGGATATAAGAATTATGGTAAAACCACAGAATCAGTATTTAGATGTTACTGTTAATAGAAATCAGTTATTGCTGTTAGATGATAGTTTATTAAACAGTAGTGTTAATAGACCCCAAGGATTAACTGTAAGATTAACTGCCGTAAATGCCTAGATTACAAAGTAATGTTTCAGCATTAGTTGCATCTCAATTACCTGATTATATCAGAGGTGATTACATTACCTATGCCTCTGGAAATAGTATTACATACTCAGGAGCTATCTATAATAAATTTATAAATTTTATAGAAGCTTATTATAAATTTCTTGAAAAAGAAACAGGTCCAACTGAGATATTACAAAATGCTTTCAATTATAATGATGTAGATAAAACTCTTAAAACTGCTAATATATCTATTCTTTCTTCATTTTTCAAACAGTATACTCCAGATATTCCAAGAGATATATTATCTAACAAAGAATTTTTTATTAAACATGCAAGAGACCTATATAAAACTAAAGGATCAGAAAGAGCGTTTGCATTTCTTTTTAGAGCATTGTTTGATGAAGATTTAAGTGTTTTTTATCCTAGAGATATTATTATTAAAACTTCAGATGGTGAATGGATACAACGTAAATTTCTTAGAGTAACATCATTAGTTGGTGATCCATATCAATTAGAAAATAGACAAATAACAGGTAAAACCTCAAAAGCAACTGCAATAGTTAATTTAGTAGTCAAAGAACAAATAAGTTCAATTACAGTTTATGAAGTAGAAATAGATAAAAATAGTGTATATGGTACTTTTATTCCTGGAGAAATTATAAGTTCAAATGGAATCGAAGTAACTTCATTACCTGTTATTTCTAACATAAATGTATTGAACAGGGGAAGAGGATACACTGCTAATAATACAATTACTATTACAGATATTGCTGGTGTTAAAGCTGCAGCAGAAATATCCTCTTTATCAGATACTGGGCAAATTAAAAGTATAAGTATTATTGATAATGGAATAAATTATACTAATTCAACTACTATTAATGTATCATCACCAACATTAACTGCTAATGGTTATGCGGTTTTGAATGCAAATGTTTTGACAGTAACTAGTACAACTTCGCATGGATTAACTAAAAACAGCAATGTTACTTTATACTTTTCAGGTAATTCTTCTAGTGCACTTAATGGTCTTACAACAACAAGATTAGTTACTGATGTAATTGATAGTAAAAAATTTAAAGTAAATATTATTGCAAATGATACTAATTCAAATGTGACCATATCCTATCCAAATGAAGCAACGTTTTCTGCAAATATAGGAGCGATAGGACTTAGTAACGGTAGATGGAAATCAGATAAAGGAAAATTATCTGGAACTAATAGAATAGAAGGTCCTACTCCCGATAAAACTAATACTGATCCTATATATTATCAAGTTTATTCATATGTGCTTAGATCAGCACTCTCGACAGCAGAATGGAGAAATACTGTTATTTCGTCTATACATCCTGCAGGCACAGAAGTATTCGGTGAAGTTTTAATAGATTCTATATTAGTTTCAAATGTCAAAACAACTGGTACTTCAGAAATTTGGGATTATTTTGCTATCACTGCAGACAAAGATATTCCTCCATTTTCAGCAGATATGACTACTTATAGTACTTCTAGATTTACTGGTTTTCCTGTGACGGCTGATCATGTTTTTGTAAAGGTCGCAACCTTATAATATAAATATATAGAAAAATGTCTTCAATAATCAAATCTAATTTTCACGTTTTTAGTGCAACTAAATTTCTAGAAAGCTATTCTAGTAATAGTGCATCTAATCTATATCTTTTTATAGGTCGTCCATACCCTTGGGTATCTGATTCTTCTCCAGACACTCCCCTTGATTCTGTGTCTGAGGAAAGATCATATTGGAACGATATGATCGCTATGAAAAGAGTAACGCCTTCAGATGTAAAACATGTTGCAAGAAAAATTAATTGGAACAGTGGACAAGTTTTTGATCAGTACGATAGTTATGATGCTAATTTGTATAATAGAAATTTTTATGTTGTAACTAATGAAAATAATGTTTATAAATGCTTAGCTAATAATTATGGTGGTGCTTCTATAATTAAACCAACAGGAATCGGTAATTATGTTATAGAAACTTCTGATGGATATAAATGGAAATATTTGTATACTTTAGAAGATAATGATTTATTAAAATTTAATACTGATCTTTACATGGCAGTAAACAAAAATTTGTCTGTTTCTAGTGTTACTACTAACGGATCAATAGAACATATACAAGTAACAAATAGTGGAGCTGGATATAGTAATGTAGCAAATTTAAATGTGTCTATTATCGGAGACGGTATTAATGCGTCAGCAACACCTATAGTTTCAGGTTCGAGTAATATAATTTCAAAAATTAATATTACTAATATTGGTAATGGATATACATTTGCTAATATAGTGATATCTGGTGGAGGTGGCACCGGGGCAACAGCTAAAGCTATGATTTCTCCTCCAGGTGGCCATGGAAGCAATCCAATATATGAATTGGATGCTAAATATATTATGTTAAATACTAGATTAGATTTTGCTGAAGGAAATGGAGATTTTCCTGCAACTAATGAATATAGAAGAATAGGATTAATATCTAATCCTATTTCATCATATACAAATTTACCAGCACAAGAAACAACTTTAAATGCCACTTATCAAATAAATTTAAGTGGTTTTACTGCAAATTTAACACTTGACGAATATGTTGTTGGTACTACTAGTAATGCCAATATAAGAGTAGTGGATTTTCGTCGTATACCAGTTGCAGATGTTGGGTATGTTAGATACATACAAGGACCAGGAATTACAGAAAATAGTAATAATTTTATAACTAATGAGTTAGTAATTGGAAAATCCTCGGGGGTGACAGGGGATTTTTTGCAAAAAATTAATCCAGAAGTGGTACATAACACTGGTAAAATATTATTTGCTGAAAATAGAAGACCGATCACTAGAGCAAGTGATCAATCAGAAAATATTCATATTGTAATAGAATTCTAGGACAAAAGATGGCTGTTAATATAAGTATAAATCCTTATTACGATGATTTTGCAGAATCTAAAAACTTTAATAAAATTCTGTTTAAACCTAGTTTTGCTATTCAATCTAGGGAGTTGAATCAAGTACAATCTATTCTTGGTAATCAAATAAAAATATTATCTGGACATATATTTGAATCAGGTACAAGAGTTTCTAAGGATTCAACTCCTTCAGTTTTTATCAACGAAGATACTGTTTCAGTAAAACTTAATTCAACTTATTCAGGTAGTGCTGTTAATGTAAATAGCTTTTTGAATACTTATGTCACAGGTGTAACATCAAATGTAATAGGAAGAGTAGATTTTGTATACGCTGCAAACGATCCTTCTTCAGGTGATCCTCCTACTCTAGTATTAAGTTTAATTAGGCCTTCCAATAGTGGTGAATTTATAACTAATGAAACTCTTAATTTTTATACCAGTGTAACTAATGCTATAGCTAAATCTAGTACTAGTCTAAATGCTACAGCAGCAAATGTTACTACTAAGGTTGCAGTATGTAATACTTTAGAATATTCAAACGAAATAACTATAACTTCGACTGGGTCAACTATAAAAGTAGGCGATTTAGTAACAGGAGCAGGGTTACCTAATAATATTTCTGTTACCAAGGTCATTTCTAATAGTACAATTTTAGTAAATGAAAATGTAGGAGTGACGGGTACTGGATCTTCTTTAACATTTACAACCCCAGTAACTTCCAAAGTACAAGTAGTTAAGATAGGTTCTGGGTATTTTTATAAAAATGGATATTTTATTAGGGTAAATAATTCAACAACTGTAGTTGATAAGTATACTAACTATCCATCGAAAGCTGTTATTTTAAAGTATAATGAATCAGTAATTGATAGTAACGATGACACTTCATTATTAGATCCAGCATTAGGTTCTTCCAATTATACTGCTCCTGGTGCTGATAGATTACGTATTACGCTTGATTGTCAATCAATTGATTTAAATTCTTCAAATAAACCTGATACTACTGATGATTATATAGAAATAGTTAGATTTGTTGAAGGTAGAAAAGAAGTAATTCAATTTGGTACAGAATATTCCTATCTAGCTTCAGAATTAGCTAGTAGAACATTCAATGAGTCAGGTAATTATACTGTAGAACCTTTCACTATCTATCCTAATAGTATTAGAAGATCAAGTAATAATGCAATAATGACATTGAATCCTGGCAAAATGTATATAGGAGGCTATGAAGTTGCATCTTACAGTCCTATACAGTTTTCTCTACCTGTATCCAGAGATTATGCCACTATAGAAAATATGGATGTGAGTAATTATACAGGAAGTTATATTATTGTAGACGCTCCTACAAAAGGATTGTTTTCAACAACACAAATAAAAGTTAATGAATGGTATGAAGCACATTCTATAACTTCTCCTGTAGATAATACAACTTTACTAGGATATTTTGTAGCAAAACATTTAGAATATCACAGTGGATCTGGTGCTAGTAAACTTTACAGATTGTATGGGTATTACTATGAACCTAAAGCATCAGGTTTGCAAATCAGAAGTTTAGTATGTGCAGGAACTTTGCCTATAGTTAGTTATGGATCATTAACATCAAAATTTACAATTGCTTCTCAAGCCAATGGTGGTGTAGATGCCAATGGTGAAGTTATTATTTATGAAGCCAATTCAGATAAACTAATTTTTAACACTAAAAGAAATTTTGTCAAGGGTTTAGATAACATTTTTTATGAATATGCAAAAGTTTATAGAAATATTAGTTTTGTTGCAGGTTTCGCATCTTTAACATTAGGTACAGGAGAAACCTTTAAAGGAGCTCCTACTATTGTTTCTACTGATGATGTTAAAAGATATTATGCTTTAGTTATAAGTACAGGGTCAGGTATTACATATGCTACTAGTGGAATCAATATTCCACTAGACACTACCGCAACTTTAAGTTTATCTGCAGATAGTAAAACTTTAACTATTAATTTAGGTGTTGCAGACTTTTTTGGTGCAGCTGATATCTATGTAACTATAGAAACAAGAGATACTTCTATAAGAACTAAAAATCTTGTTCAAAATCATGTTGCTAATGCAAATATTCAATTAGCAGGATATCCATATAGCTTAAATAAATCAGATATAAAAAGAGTTAAAGGTGTTTATAGATTAGGCAGCAATGTATATACTGGCAATTATAGTAATACTACAGTATATGCGGCTAATGATCTAGTGCATTCAAGTGGTATAATTTATAAAGCTAATACTGCAGTGCCAGCTGGCACATTAGTATCAAATGTTTTGTATTGGAATAAATTCAGAGGCGATCCGTTAACCCAGTATAATATAAATGACGGACAATATGATACTTTTTATTATCATGGAACTTTAGAATATGTAGGTAATATTAATAATATGCCTGGTAATAGTTTAATTATAATGGATTATTATACTCATACAGGCACCGGTCCTATTACTGTTAATTCTTATCCAAACTATGAAGATATTCCCGATTATGTTTCCAAAGTTGATGGTAAAGTTATTTCTTTAAGAGATAGTTTAGACTTTAGGCCTAGACGTGTGGATGATAATCCAGTCATTACTTTCAATGAAACTAGTAAACCAAACGCTTATCAAAGTTTAGAAGCAGATGTTACATATTACTTGGGCAGAGTGGATAATATCTATCTACAAAATAGAACTACAGGTAATTTAATATATGTAGATTCTGGAATAGCATCTTCTGATCCTTCTGCTAAACCTGTTATAAGTAATTCACAACAAGAATTAATTGCTTCTGTTTATATTCCTCCTTATACTTATACAAGTAGTGCAATACGAGTAGTAAATAATAATAATAAACGTTATACTATGAAGGATATTGCTGATCTTGATAAAAGATTAAATAAAGTAGAAAAAACAGTTAAATTACATTCTTTAGAACTTGCGGCATTAAAAAATAATATTTTAGATGCAACCGGCAATCTAATGCTAAAGGTTGGTGTTTTTATAGACGACTTTTCCACATTGTCTAAAGCTGATACTAACGATAAGTATCATATGGCTTGTATAGATATTATTAATAAAGAATGTAAACCTTTATATTCAGCTAATTTTATAAATGTATTTTTTGACACTGATCCAGATGTAAATGTTAATGATAATTATATTACTATGAACTATACTGAAGAGGAATTTATAAATTTTGCCTCTCCTACGTTATCTAGTACATCTGATGCAGGTGATTTTGGTGTATTGGTTTCACCTACTAGAAATTTTGGGGCAGCAGGTAGTGTTACTATTTTTCCTGCTGTATGGGGAGCTACCGGGGGCACTAATCCTTATTGGCAAGACATATCACAACAGCTACCTTATGCTGATAGGTCCTTCCTCGGTAATCAAATGGATTACAATTTAGATATTGGAAATACTTTGAATGATTCCTTAGATTTCATTAAGAATTTAGATTTAGCAAGAAGTTCAGATAATATTGGTAATTGGTTATCCGAAAAAGCTGCTCAACTTAGAGATATAAGTTTAACTAATTCTATAACTGATGCTGTTAGGGAATTCACAAGAGTAGATGTAATAGATACGTTGAAAAATTTCGGTGCAGATTTACAAGATAAATTTTTAGGTATAGTAGATAGTATTAGATCACAAATACCATCATTCACAAATGAATTAACTACTACTCCTGCACCTATTATGTCATATACTGGAGTAGGAGAAAACCCAACAACTACATATGCTGGTATAGTTTACGAAATAGATATCAATAGTCACAATGATCCTTTTTCCAGAGAACAAACTATACAAGGTTTAGAAAATGATTTAACTTATATTAAAGACTTTATGCAAAATGCTACAGATTCATCTAGCGAAGTCATTTCAGGATTTTCAACTAATGAAGATGGTGGCTATGAAACGTATGTGGGTGGAACTGACGATTTATATAAACAAATTACTGGTGAAGGTTCATGGACTGGTTTTTATGCAGACAATACCGCATTTGATGGTAGTATTTATAATGAAAAGGGTGAAGGTAACCGTACTGTTTAATTTATAAGAGAAAAAGATGACTCAAGCAATAAGTTCCTCATTAGTTGTATCTTTTAATGCTAAAGGGTTGCCTCCTAGCACACGTTTATATGTTTATGTTAATGATATAAACATGACATCTTTTGTAGCACCTAAAGATGGTAAATTTGGGGATCAATTATCATCCAATGAGATAGGTGATGCTTCAGGTCAGATTTACTTACTAAGTAATCAATTAGTAGGTATTCCTGCAGGTAAAGTTAGTATCAAGATATGTGATTCAGATGAGTCCCCCGCATTTGCTACATTTGTAGCAGAAACTATTGGATATGCTAAAGCAATAGGTGAGAATTTGTCCCAGGATCAAGGTGGTACTATATCAACTAGACCAGCTATACCTATACCATCGGACAATATTCTTAACACAGTTACAGGCAAATCTAGTTACAATTCTATTATAGCAAATAATAGTAAACTATACCCATTAGCACAATCTTTTTCCGTGGATGCATCTATCTATCCACAAGGTATGTTTATAACGTCAATAAGTCTATATTTTATAACTAAAGATGCTACAGAATCGGTTCAATTACATTTAAGAAAAGTTATAAATGGTGTTCCTAGTACAACAGATATAATACCGAACTCAATAGTATTTTTACCATCATCATCGATAAATGTTCCAGGATCTCCTTCACAGGGTCTTGGAACAGCCACTAAATTTACATTTACAACACCTATATTTCTTATTCCTGGAGAATATGCTTTCTGTATTATAAGTAATTCAGATGAATACTCTCTTTATTCTGGAAAAATTAATGAGTTGATATTAAATAGTAGTGTTGCATCTAATAAACAACCAAATGTGGGTAAGTTATTTAAACCTCAAAATACTACAGATTGGGTAGGTGATAATACAGAAAATTTATGTTTTTCTATTAAAAAAGCAAAATTTGAAACTGGGTCTAAAACTTTTAATATGAGATCTAAAAATGTTGCAAATGTAAGTTTCGATAAAGTTAATTTATCTACTAATGAGATAGTATTTGGTGAAAATAATACAATAGATTATAAAATTAAAACTAAAAATATAGATGGAACTGCTGATATATTTAGGGATATTATTCCAGGTTCCACTTTAGTATTTAATAATGGAAGAAAAACAGCCAACGTAGCATCAGACGTAGATTTGCAAGTTACATTTTTAAACAAAGATACTAATTTATCCCCAGTACTAGATAGACAACAAACTGGAATTTATACATTTAAACATGGAGTATCCCCTTATTCTACTGCTACATCAAATACTGAAATTTATTCAGGTAATAGTTTATCTAGATCTAGATATATTTCAAAAATGGTTACTTTAGCAGAAGAATTTGAATTTAATGGTATAGAAGTTTCTCTTGATGTGAATAGAAAAACAGGTACAGATGTAGAAGTATGGACAAGAGTACTAGGTAAATCCGACAATATTAATACTGTTCCTAATAGTGACATAGATACTAGGCCGTGGAAAAAATTACCATTAGTAAGCAATGGTGGAATAAAAAATTACATAGGAACCTCAGATACTCTTTATGTTACAGAAAAATATAAAGTTCTAGAAACAGATTCAGCGAATCTTAGTTATTCTGCAGATATTAGCGGAACAGTGACAAGTTTTACTTCTTTTAATAGATATCAAGTAAAAGTTGTATTTTATTCTGATAATTATACTTATCAACCGAAGATTAAAAATTTAATAGCAACGGCGGTATTATGAGATTTTTAAAAATAAATGATAATAATGACTATATGAAAGATTTAAGAACAGGGGCATTAATTCATGTAAATACTGGTGTTTTGGCTGATTATAAAACTAAAAAAAATCAAACAGCAAAAATTCACCAAATGGATTCGGAAATAAATAATTTAAAACAAGAACTTGCAGAATTAAAGTTAGTTCTACAAAATTTATCAAAGACAACGGATTAAGCGATGGCAAGTGTCAGCAATCTAAGTAACGTAAATGTTGGAACCTCAGCCAATGATGGCACAGGAGATAGTCTTCGTGCTGCATTTGTAAAGGTCAATCAAAATTTTAGCAATCTATATTCGGCAGGACAATTTACTGCAAATATAACTGATTCTGCTGCTTTACCTGGATTCACGTGGCAGGGAGATAGTGATACTGGAATTTATCATCCGAGATCAGGTGAAGTAGGTATTACATTGGATGGTGTACCTTCTTTATTAGTTTCATCAAGTAATATATCCTACAAAGGCGATATATTAGCTACACGTAGTTTTGTTTTAAGTAGTTCATCTGGCGGTGGAGGTATACATGCCAATGTAATGAATTTTGGTGCTACAGGAAATGGCACTACAGACGATACTATTGCTATTAAAAATGCTATTGCTAATGTTTATGGTGTAGGCAAAACTGGGTATGTTTATTTCCCACAAGGCACCTACAAAATTAGTGAGACCTTAGTTTTAAATAGAGGAATAGCCTTTATCGGTGATGGCCCAGGACAAATTTATAAAAATTATGCTAATCTTAACGCTGCAGCAGGTATACCAGGGTATGATCCAAACCTTATATCTAAACCTGCATATAATGCGACAGCTGTAACAGTATTATCTTGGGGAGGTCCATCTGAAGGAACTATGATCAAATTGGATGGAAGTTCCTCAGGTTATTTATTTGAAAACATGGGATTTACGGGTGCTGGCTCCGCCAACACTATAATTGAACTCAATAGAGTAAAACATAGTGTTTTTAGACAGTTATCTTTAGTTAATTATAAAGGAACTGCTTTAAAATTAGCTCCTTCTTTGGATTCAAATGCCTTAATTAATGATGGATGTAGTTTTAACAATTTTCACGGGATGCAATTTTTCACTGCTCAACCATATGCAGTAGCTATTAGTTTAAACGGATTTGCAGCTAATACATCCAGTGTTACTAACTATTCAAAATATGCAATGGGTAATTCATGCCATAATAATTTTTATGGTATGCAAATATGGGGAGGTATTACAGGTGTCCTTTTCCTGGATTCAGATAATAATTCTTTCTATGCTACACAATGTTTTGATCAAGATGGAAATTCTAGCATAGATTTTGGTTTTGAGCCAAATAATTTAATACCAGGTAGTGTGGCTGGTACTGCAAGATCGAATTATTCGTACCATCTTCAAGCTTCTAAAGGGGTGAGATCTTATCCAGCTTCTGGAGCCCCAATTTATAGAAACTATTTGTATGGTTATGATCGGGAAAATAGCCAACCGAAACCTATTGAATCAGGCAATTCTAAAATATCAGTTTTTGGGCCTTGGAGATTTGATACTTATGAAACATTTAGATTAGCAAATCTAACATCTACAGAAATTGGAAACTTAGCTAATGTTGCTAACGGGGATATAGTTTTAAATACCACATTAGGTGGTATTCAAGTTAGAGTAAATAATTCATGGGCTTTGATAGGTAATGCTAATATTAGTGGTAATATTACAGCTACTACAGATGGTATAACATTACAAGGCGATGGTACAGTAAGTGATCCAATAAAAGTAAAAGTAAACTCTGTATCTGGAACTACATTAATTAATTTTAGTAGCGCAAATGCGATAGCACTGAATCATGTTTATTTAGGCACTTCCAATATTAATGCTTCTTCATATTATACTTCGTTTCTAACTAATGCTAATGTTGCAACTGCTGTAGCTTTTGGTTTTTATGATATAAATGGTAATATTTACGGTCTTGGTATAGATCGTAATATGATAAATTTTGTACCTATTACTAATCAAATTTATAATCCAGATTTAGGCGCTAATACTGCCAGATGGAGTAATTTATGGTTATCTGGTAATGTTTATGTTAATGGGTCTATGTCTCCTTTAACTCAAGGTATATCCAATGTAATAACAGACGGTGTTACATTGACAGGTAATGGAGTTCCTGGCAATCCAGTAAAAATTAATATTTTTAATTCTGGTGCAGGTATACCTATAGTTAATCTACAAGAAGCCAATGCTATTATTCTTAAAAATATTATGTTGGGAACAACCAACACCACAGGATCTCCATCAATAACTTATAGTGCATTTTTATCTAACGCTAATGTTTCTGCGGCAGTAGCTTTTGGTTTTTATGACATAGGTGGTGGTCTTTATGGTGTAGGACTTGATCGTAATATGATCAATTTCGTACCAGTTACGAATAGAACGTATCAACCAGATTTAGGAGCACCTTCATATAGTGGTAAATGGGGTAATCTATGGTTAACAGGAAATTTGTATGTAGATAATAGTTCAGCAAAAGCTGTATTTTTATCTAATATTAGATCTTCTAATGTATATACTGGCTATATTACATCAATTAACGTGGATAGTTATGGGAGAGTTTTAGAAGTCACTAATATATCTTCTATTCCTGGTTTAGGTGGAATAGTAACTACAGATAATATAACTTTAACAGGCAATGGATCTGCTAGTAATCCTTTAGCTATACTTGTAAGTAATGTATCTGCAACTGCAAATACTATAATTAATTTTAGTTCAGCTAACGCAATAGTATTAAAAAATTCTGTTTTAGGAACATCAAATATTGTTCCTGCTTTCCCAGGCGTTTCTTTCACATCCTTTATGGCTAATTCCAATGCTTTAACTGGAGGTTTGGCAATAGGATTTTATAATGACAGTGGCAATGTATTTGGATTAGCTATACCTAAAGATTTTACAAGTCTACAGCCTGCAACAGTTTTTGGCTACAATCCTGATTTAGGTGTCACAACTGCAAGATGGGGTAATATCTGGGCGTCTGGTAATGTTTATGCGAATGGTTCTACAGACAAACCACTCATTAATTCTGCGTATTTGTCAGCAGTTACATTCGGTGGTAATGCTAACATTAGAATTACAACTAATACTGGACTAACTGATGACTTAAGCATTGTAAGTGGTGCTAATATTGTTGTTAGTAGATTAAATGCAAGAACTATTCAAATCGCATCTACAGGTGGCGGAGGCGGTGGTGGTGGTAGTAATATTACTTCTTTATTAGTAAGCGGTTCCACAGGTAGAATCGGTGTTAGCCCAGCAACACCGATAACTTCAGGCTCAGGTACATTTACCGTAGATTTAGAAACTGTAAATACAAATCCAACTATTAGAACAAATGGTATTTCAGATATAGTAGTTGATCAATATGGTAGAATAACTTCAGTTTCAGGAAGTGCAGCATACTTATCAGGATTAACAACATCTTCAAGATTTGCTAATACAGGAAGTGCAGCAAGCCCCTTGGATATTAATCCTGTATATTTTAGTAGATTCAATTTTGGATATTGGGATTTAGGGGGAACTAATGCAAATGCTATAACATTACCGACAGGTATTGCTATAGGACACATTTATAATCAAACAGGATCTAAATATCCTGGTCTTTACTCAGTTAATACTAATGGCGCTGTAGGGTTAGGATTATCTTACTATGACATAACAGTGGACACCCCAGGTAATTTGAAGTATAATGGTGTATTTTTATTCGGTAATCTAGCCGATGGTACTGGTTCTAATTTTACTCATACTTGGGCATCGGGAAAAACAGATTTAGGTACACCTAGTGCTAGATGGGGTAATTTGTATCTAACAGGAAATGTTTATGTAAATGGAAGTTCAACACCATTTTTAGGTTCAGGTAACACTTATACTATAAGTGCAACTGCTAATGTGACAAGTGGTGCAGATTTAGATTTGTTTACTAATGGTAGTAGAACAGATCGAATATTGCTTAAAGATGATGGAAACGTTTTATTAATTCAACAATCTGCAGAAGATAGAATAAATTTTTCTCCTAGAAATAGCGGTGTTATTTCTGGGTCTTATGGTAGTGATACATATATTACTACATTTAATGTAGATCAATATGGTAGAATAACTTTTGTTCAAGCTAATTCTACACTATATCCTTATACTGTTTTATCAGCAGTTGCAGGTAATACTTCAATAACTAATGGATCTGCTAATATATTTTCCAGAGTTGCAATAAATGGTGGTGCATCATATCTAGGCGGTGCTAATATTCAATTAGCAGCAGGTCCGAATGTAACTATAAGCAGAAATAGTGATACTATTACCATTTCTGCTACAGGTGGAAGTGGATCGTCTTATACTCTACCTGCTGCATCATCATCGACATTGGGTGGAATCAAGGTTGGAACAACTCTGTCAATTGCCTCTGAGGTGTTAAATTTAAATTCTGGAATAGTCACTGCTGGTACTTATGGATCATCAAATGGTATAATAACCCCAGTCATTACGGTTGATACTTATGGAAGAGTAACTAGTGTAGATCAAGTTAGAAGTCCAATATTTTTAGCAAACGTTGTTACTGTTGGTGGATCAGAAAACGTAATAAGAGTTTACGAAATAGCAAGTGCTCCGAGTACTTCAATAGTTGGTTATAATGATTTTTATGTGCGAGGCGAGGGCATAGCGAGAGTCAGAAATAGTTCAGGAAATCTAACTATTAATGCTATTGCTGTTACCAGTATATCTGCTGGAACAGGTATATCAACGGGCGGTTCGCCCATAACTAGTTCTGGTACTATTTCCCTTACTAATTCAGGTGTAGCAGCTGCTCAGTATGGTGGTCCAGGATTTGTACCGCAATTAGTTGTAGATGCCACTGGTAGAGTTACTTCTGCTTCTAATATTGCTGTTGGTCTTGGAGGAACAGTTACACAAATAGGAGCTGAAGCAGTTAATGGTATAACTACCGGGACAGCTGGTAATGTTATAACCACTTCTGGTAATATTAGATTATCTACGATAAATGCAAGTGCTCTAACACTTGGTGGCGGCATTAATATGCCTACCATATATTTAGATCAATTCGGAAGAGGAACTGGATCGAATACTACAGCACCATATAGTGTAATAGATTTTGTTTCAATTTCAGGTGGTGCTAATCTAAGAAATAGAATAGCTTTAAATGGCGGAACATCTTTTTATTCTAACGAAAATCCCTTATCTATAGTGGGCAGTGGAGCTACTACAGTTACATATGATAGTAATAGTAAAATTACTATTTCAAGTACTACCTCAGCATACAGTTTACCTGCAGCTAGTGCAAGTACATTAGGTGGTGTAAAAACTGGTGGAAATATTAATATAAATGCCAGTAATGTAATAGATCTAACTAGTACATCTGTAACTGCAGGTGCATATAGTGGCGGTATTTCTGCAATAACTGTAGATACATCTGGAAGAGTTACTTCTGTAACTGGATCAGCAGGGTATTCGGCAAGCGCTGTAACTTCATATAACGGTAGAACAGGATCAATTACGCCCCTTAGAGGTGATATTGATACTGCAATGGGTTCTCCTTTTAATAATGCCAATTTCACTGCTAATGCTAGTTTTGCAGGTTCCACAGTGTTTAATAATGCTAGTGGTATTGGTATGGGATTAAACATTGTAGATTATGTTACAACAAATTCTTCTAGACAGTTTTTATCTAGTCGAGCAGGATGGGATTTAGGTTCTTCGGGATATGGTTGGAATTATTTTTACTGGGGTAGTTATGGTATCCAACCACCCACCGGAAGTTCTTCTAATTTCCTAAGAGCTGACGGCACTTGGGCCGCACCGCCTGCAGGTGCATCATATACGTTGCCAAATGCCACTACAACTACTTTAGGTGGTGTTATAGTGGGCGCCGGGTTATCGGTTACATCTGGCACTATTAGTATGCCTGATACTGGTACTTCAGGTTCTTACTCTGGCGGTATTTCTGCAATAACTACAGATGCTAAAGGTAGAGTTACAGGTGTAACTGGATCAGCAGGGTATTCAGCATTATCTACTCAAGCTATAACGGCCGTAGGAACTGGCACATCAGATAATTATACATCAGTAACACCTGGGGCCGGAAATGGTGTAGCTTTAAGATATAGCAGTACTAGATATTTTCTCATCACTACCGCAGGTGCTTCTGAAATAAGAGCTCAAGCTCATCTAAGTTCTATTACTGATAATTTAGTATACTTATACGGGAACGGTTATTTTTGTCCAACATCAAGTGCAGGAAAAACTTGGTTTTATATAACTAATACTAGTGCTGAGTCTAATTTAAGATGGACAATAGAAAATGACGGTATTATACCTGGGCCCAGAAATTCGAGTCAAGCTTCAACTGCCAATTTAGGTAATACTAATATAGGATTGAACAAGGTATGGTTCGGTCCAACAGGAAGTACAGGTACTGTATCAGATCAAAGGGTAAAAACAGATATTCAAAATTCTGATCTTGGATTAGCGTTTGTTAATAGTCTGCGACCAGTTAAATTTAAAGGTATAACTGTTGATGAAATTACAACTGACGCTGACGGAAATAGTATTGTTACTCCAAGACCAAGTAATAGATATCACTATGGTTTGATAGCACAAGAAGTCAAATCAGCCTTGGATTCTGCAGGTGTAGGAACTACTGCTTCGTTTTGGGGATTAGCCAATAAAGATGATCCAGATAGTCAACAGCATATTTCTAAAGAAGGATTTATTGCACCGTTGATTAAAGCAATACAAGAATTATCAGCAGAAAATCAACAACTAAAAGCTGATATAGCAGCAATTAAAGCTCATTTAGGTCTATAATGGCAAAGACAAGAAACCTAGCAATAGATCAAGGTACTACCTTTACCGCTTATGTTATCTATACTAATAAGGATAATGAAGCTATAGATATTACCGGATTAACTCCTAGGGCTATGATGAGAAAATCTTATTATAGTTCTAATGCTACTACTTTTACTGCATCAGTTATTAGTAATGCCGCAGGTAATATTAGTATAGCCCTATCGGCAGGTGAAACTTCAAATGTTAAGGCTGGAAGATATGTATATGATGTGGAATTATACAATGCGAATGTTGTATATAGAGTTCAAGAAGGTATTATAACAGTATTTCCAGAGGTAACCAAGTAATGGCAAAAGTAACTACCAGAGAACAGCTAAAAGATTATTGCCTAAGAAATCTTGGCCATCCTGTTATTGAAATAAATGTAGATGACGATCAAGTAGAAGATAGAATAGATGAGGCTTTTCAATTTTACAGAGAATATCATTATGATGCTGTAGAAATGGTTTATCTTAAACACGAATTTACAGCTAACAATATTTCTCAACAGTATGTGGAAGTTAGTGATGCTGTAGTAGGTGTGAATAGAATATTGCCGTTAACTAATAGATCACAGGGTATGAATATATTTGATATCAGATATCAAATTTTAATTAATGATCTTTATAGTCTAATGTCTACAGATTTGATATATTATTCTATGGTAAAAACAGAAATAGAATTAATAAACAATATTTTGGTTGGAGTGAAACCTGTTCGTTTTAATAGACATATGAATAGAGTTTATATTGACTGGGATTGGTCTGCTGATATTTCTGTCGGTGATTTTGCTATTTTTGAATGTTATAGAATACTTGATCCAAATACTTATACTGACGTTTATGACGATATGTTTTTAAAAAGATATACTACAGCATTAATAAAACGTCAATGGGGTGTAAATCTTAAAAAGTTCTCTGGCATTCAATTACCCGGCGGTGCAATGCTTAATGGAGATACTATTTACCAAGAAGCAATAGCTGAAATAAAAGCTATTGAAGATGAAATGCAATCTAGATTCGAGTTACCGGTTGATATGTTCGTTGGATAAGTTATTTTTATCATCTAGGTACATAGCAATAGTAACATCAAGTCTATAGAAAGTCAATAGAAAAGAATGACTACAGTTAATCCATATTTCCATAGTGGTGTCCCAATAGGCAGATCCTCAGAGCAAAATTTATATGAGGATTTGATTATTGAGTCACTTAAAATTTATGGATTTGAAGTATTTTATATGCCTAGAAAATCATTTAATGAAGATGCTATTTTGGGTGAGGATCCTTTGAATAAATTTGAGCATGCTTACCCAATTGAAATGTATATGGAAAATGTACAGGGGTTTGAGGGAGAGGGTGATTTAATTAGTAGATTTGGTGTTGAATTAAGAGATACGGCAAGATTTGTGGTTTCTCGTCGTAGATGGAATGAGGTTGCTGGTAGATTTGGTAACACCATTCTAAGTACCAGACCTGCTGAGGGAGATTTAATTTATTTCCCTTTGACTAAATCTATGTTTGAAATAAAAAGAGTATCTGCACTTGACCCATTTTTCAGGTGGGTAAGTTATACGTATACAAAATAGATGTGGAATTGTATCAATTCTCTGATGAAAGAATTGATACTGGTATTGAGGAAATAGATAATATTTTAGATACTAAGAGATTAGATATTGCTCAGTTTGAATTTTATAAAGAAGATGGTACAGAACTTTTATTAGAATATGAGTCAGAATCATCGTTGGTATTAGAAAATTATACTACTGAAGCTTTGGATCCTGCAGCTGATAACGAAGACTTTAATACAGATATAGACGATATTTTAGACTTCACTGAAAGAAATCCATTTGGTGAGGTATACAAATAATGTTGAATCAAAAATTTTATTGGGGCACTATAAGAAAGTCTATTGTTGCTTTTGGTAATATGTTTAATGATATTACCATAGATAGATTAGATAGTAGTGGGGCAGTAATACAAACTATTAAAGTACCTTTAGCATACGCCCCGAAAGAAAAATTTATTCAAAGAATAGTGCAGCAACCTAATTTGGATGAACCCAACGTCCAAATAGTTTTGCCTAGAATGTCATTTGAAATGACAGGTATAGTTTATGATCCTTCTAGAAAAATTAGCCCAATACAACAAAATAGAGCTATTAATAGTACTACTTCAACCTTGAATCAGCAATATGCTCCTACACCTTATAATATAGATGTGAACCTATATATCTATTCTAAGAATCAAGATGATGGGTTACAAATTATAGAACAGATATTACCATATTTTAATCCAGATTATAATTTAACTTTAAAAGCAATACCTTTATTAAATATAAAAAACGATTTACCAATATTATTAGAAAATATCACATATGATGATAGTTATGACGGCGATTTTAGAGCCAGACGATCTATTATTTGGACATTATCATTCAAAATGAAATTGAATTTTTATGGTCCTGCGACTAAGCAAGGTATCATTCGTAGAGCTATTGCGACTACTTATAATAATACAGAACTCACATCTAAACAGGAAAAATATACTGTTGAGGTAGATCCCTCAACAGCTAAACCTGGTGATGATATAGGTTACATAGAAACATTTGAAGAATTTTAATGAAAAATATTCCTGAATTGAATAAGATATTTAATCTTGAACCTCCGACTAAAGAAGCTGAACTTTTACCTTCAGTTTTACCATCTGCTTCCATAGAACTTGATAAACAAGATGATTATCAATTAGCACGGAGTACTTTAAGAAATTTAATTTACAAGGGTGAAAGTACTCTTGATGAAATGATTAATTTGGCAAAAAATTCTGAGCATCCTAGAACATATGAGGTAGCGGGACAACTTATCAAGACTATGTCTGATGTAGCAAAGGATTTACTGACACTACAAAAGCAAGTAAAAGAATTAAATACTGAGTCTCAAACACCTTCCATAGGTACTCAAAATAATGTTGTATTCGCAGGATCAACATCTGAATTGATGAAATTACTTAAAAAGAATAATGAATAAAAAGATTGCTTATAATGGTAATCCTAATTTAAAACAGATTGGGACAGTAATAAATTATACTTCAGAACAAATACAAGAAATTATAAAATGTTCTAAGGATTATTTGTATTTTATAGAAACATATTGTATGATTGTTTCTTTAGATCAAGGATTAGTTCCCTTTAAACTTTACGAATGCCAAAAAGAAAAAGTAGAGGTTATACTTAATAATCGTAAAGTTATTTTAATGGAAGGGCGCCAACAGGGCAAAACTATCACTGCCGCAGCTTGTATTTTATGGTATACATTATTCCAAGAATCAAAGACAGTAGCTATACTTGCAAATAAATCCTCTGCTGCCAGAGAAGTTTTATACAGATATCAGATAATGTATGAGGCATTGCCGTTATGGATGCAACAAGGTGTAAAGACATTTAACAAAGGTGATATTGAACTAGAGAATGGATCTAGAGTTTTTACTTCAGCAACAAGCTCTTCAGGTATTCGAGGAAAATCTGTAAATTGGTTATATATTGATGAGGCGGCGATCATACCAAATAATGTTGCGGAGGATTTTTTCACATCTGTTTATCCAACTATATCTGCAGGCGAAACAACTAAAATTTTACTCACATCTACTCCTTTTGGATATAATCACTTTTGGAAATTTTGGAATGATGCTGAGCAAAATGTTAATGGATTTGTATCATTGTTTATACCCTATTGGAAAATACCTGGCAGAACTGAAGAATGGGCAGCACAACAGAAAGCACTGCTCGGTGAACTTAAATTTAATCAGGAAGTTCTTTGTAGATTCCTTGGATCATCCAATACCCTTATTTCCCCAGATGCTATCTCTAGAATGTCTCCGTTACCATATATTTTTGAAAACGACGGTTTAGATATTATCGAAGAACCTATACGAGGTATAATAGATGATAAGGGCGCAGTAATCCAAAAACCCCATACTTATGTCCTTTCTGCTGATACATCTAGAGGGGTAGGCGGAGATTATTCTGCGTTTACTGTTATGGATGTTACTGAATATCCTTTCAGAATAGTCGGTAAATATAAAAATAATAAAATAAGTCCTATTCTTTATGCTACTGTGATATATAAAGTAGCCAGAGATTATAATGATGCTTTTTGTTTAATAGAAATAAATGATATTGGGCAACAAGTAGTGGATTCGTTGTATACTGATCTTGAGTATGAAAATATTTTTGCCACAGGATCGGGCAAATCTAGACAATTTTTGTCGGGGGGTTTCGGGCAAGGAACAAGTCTAGGATTGAGAACTACTACGCAAGTTAAAAGATTGGGGTGTTCCTTATTTAAAAATCTTGTAGAAACACAGAAGTTATTAATTACAGATAAAGATATAATTTCAGAAATTTCTACATTTACTGAACAGAAGAATACATTTAGGGCGGATGAGGGTTACCATGACGATTTAGTTATGTCCTTAGTAATATTTTCATGGGTAACTAATGAGATTTATTTTAAAGAATTAACAAATTCCAATTTGAGATTAGCTCTTTATGAACAACAAACAAAACAAATTGAAGAAAATCTGACACCTTTCGGGATAGTTAATACTGGAGTACCGGATCAAGCTAAACATGAGGTAGTAGGTGATGACGTATGGTTCAACTTAGACCCAGAAAAAGCTATGCAAAAAATTCATCAAAAGATGATGGAAAATGTCTAAAAGTGGTTATTTATAAATAAATAGTAATTAAGTTGTCATATGACTACTAAAAAATCTTAAGGAGATTAAGATGGCATTTCAGCTTTCACCGGGTGTACTAGTTACTGAAAGAGATGATACACTTAGTGTTCCTAGTGTTTCGACAACTGCCGGTGCTTTTGTTGGACATTTTCAATGGGGTCCTGTTGAAGAAGTTGTATTGATTGATTCTGAGAAAGATTTAGTCACAACTTTTGGCAAACCAAATAATAGTAATTATAATTCTTTCTTTACTGCAGCAAACTTTTTATCCTATGGAAATAATTTGCAAGTAGTAAGAGTCGCACCTACATCAGCAAGAAACGCTTCTGCTGGTTCAGTTTCAATATTAGTAAAGAACGATGCATCATACGAGACTGCGAATTTAGTGTCGGTTGGTGAATGGATTGCTCGTTTTCCTGGCCCTTTGGGAAATTCAATATCCGTTTCTATGGCGGATGCCAATACTTTCAGCACATGGGGATATGCTAATCAATTTCCATCATCTGCTCCAAATACTTCTAGCTATGCTTTGAGTTTAGGGGGTAAATTAGATGAGATGCATGTTATTGTATTAGATGCTGATGGAACATGGACAGGAGCCGCAGGAACAGTATTAGAAAAATTTCCATATGTTTCTAAAGCATCTGATGCTAAAGCACTAGATGGTTCTTCAAGTTATTATAAAGAAGTTATTAACAGAACTTCTGCTTATATTCGTTGGGGTAATCATACTGCTCAAGGAACAAACTGGGGTAATGTTGCTACTGGTTTAACATTTGCTAATTTATCTGCTAATGTTACTAAAACATTAGCTCTGGCCACGCCAGCAATAGAATCTGGTAATACATTGACTGGTTGGTCAATTTTTGCTAATGATGAGTTATATGATATTAGCTTAATACCTTTATCTGATTCTAATACAACAGTTGCTACCTGGGTTATTAATAATGTTGCAGAAGTTAGAAAAGACTGTATGGTGTTTGTATCACCAGCATATGTAGATGTGGTTAACAATACTGCAGCAGTTAGCTCAGTTGTGACATTTAGAAATTCATTACCTAGCTCTTCTTATGCGGTTATGGATTCGGGTTGGAAGTATCAATACGATAGATACAATGATGTTTATCGTTGGGTACCGTTAAATGGTGATACTGCAGGCCTTACTGCTAGAACAGATTTCGTGGCCGATCCATGGTTCTCACCTGCTGGATTTAATAGAGGCGGTGTGAAAAATGTTGTAAAATTAGCTTATTCACCTTCCAAAACTGACAGAGATACTTTATATAAAGCTGGTGTAAATCCTGTAGTAACTTTCCCGGGACAAGGAACAGTACTATTTGGTGATAAAACTCTATTAACACGTCCAAGCGCATTTGATAGGATTAATGTCCGTAGATTGTTTATTGTATTAGAAAAAGCTATTGCTACAGCAGCTAAATTTCAGTTATTCGAATTTAATGATGCTTTTACGAGAGCACAATTTAAGAATTTAGTTGAACCATTCTTAAGAGATGTACAAGGTCGTAGAGGTATTACTGATTTTCGTGTTATTTGCGATGAAACAAATAATACTGCTCAAATTATTGATACTAATCAATTTGTAGCAGACATTTATATTAAACCTGCAAGATCTATTAACTTTATACAATTGAATTTTATTGCTACTAGATCGGGTGTTGCTTTTGAAGAAGTGGGCGCATAATTTAAGGGAGAAATAGATGTCAACCGCATTTAATGTAGATAGATTCAAAGCTGCGCTTACTAACGGTGGCGCTAGACCGAATCAGTTCGCAGTACAACTAAGTTTCCCTACCTATGTTACTGGGCAAGCTTTAGCAGTAGCTAGAGCTCCCTTTTTGGTAACCGTAGCAGAACTCCCTGGACAAACTGTGGGTTTAACAACAACCTTTTATAGAGGCAGAGAAGTTAAGCTGGCAGGTGATAGAGTATTTGCCCCATTCTCAATTAATGTGATAAATGATTCAGATTTTTCTATTCGTTCAGCATTAGAACAATGGATGAATGGAATGGATGATAGAATTAGTAAGGTAGGTCGACTTGTTCCTTCAGAATATCAACGTGATATGCTAGTATATCAATTAGATAGAAACGGTAAGGTACTTAAAGAATATAAATTACTAAGCGCTTTTCCGACAGCATTAGGTGCTGTACCATTGAACTTTGGAGCTAATGATCAGATATCAGATTTTACTGTTACCTTCGAGTATCAGACATTCACTGTATCTGATAATCCTTTGAGCACAATACTTAATTTTCCAACTACACCATTTGGTACTCAATAAAATATGGCTATTTCGTTATTTGGTTTCACAATTTCTCGTAATGAAATAAATGAATTAGGAACAAAGGCGCAATCTTTTGTTCCTCCTGATTCAGATGATGGTGCGGCTACTGTTTCAGGTGCAGGATATTATGGCACCTATGTAGATTTAGATGCATCCTCAAAATCAGAATCTGAGCTTATTACGAGATACAGGGAGGCTGCTATGTATGCAGATGCCTCTACTGCTGTTGATGAAATAGTTACTGAAGCTATTGCGGCAACTGATGATGAAAGTCCTGTGACTATTAATTTAGATACTGTTCCTTTGCCGGACAAAATTAAAGACATTATAAGAATAGAATTTGATGAGGTATTAAAACTTTTAAATTTCAATTTAAAATCTTATGATATTTTCAGGCAATGGTATATTGATGGTAGATTATATTATCAAAAGGTTATAGATACATCTAATCCTAAACGAGGGATAATCGAATTACGAGGTATAGATCCTCGCAAAATTCGTAAAGTTAGAAAAATAGATAAGGTGAAAGATCAAAAAACCGGCATTGATATGATTAAGGGTGTTGAGGATTTCTTTATTTACAATGAAAAGGGAATAAATTATAATCCTCAATTTTCTATGACTACTACAACTAGTCAGGGACTAAAATTAGCTCCGGATTCTATAGTATATGTACCATCTGGTTTGATGGATTTGGAAAAGAATGTAGTTTTAAGTTATTTACATAAGGCAATAAAGCCCATAAATCAACTTAAAATGATGGAAGATGCTTTAGTAATATATAGATTATCTAGAGCACCTGAAAGAAGAATTTTTTATATAGATGTAGGTAATTTGCCGAAGATAAAAGCTGAGCAATATCTTAAAGATGTGATGGCAAGATATAGAAATAAAATTGTCTATGATTCTCAAACTGGAGAAATTAGAGACGATAGAAAATTTATGTCAATGTTAGAAGATTTTTGGTTACCTCGTAGAGAAGGTGGCCGAGGGACAGAAATCACAACATTGCCTGGCGGCGAGAATCTAGGTCAAATTGATGATATAAATTATTTTCAAAATAAAGTATATCAATCTTTAAATGTACCTATGTCCAGAATGCAACCGCAAACCGGATTGCAGTTTGGTAGAGCAGAAGAAATAACTAGGGACGAATTAAAATTTGCTAAATTTGTTTCCAGACTTCGTAAAAGATTTAATGAATTGTTTCAAGATGTTTTAAGAACTAATTTGATTCTTAAAGGTGTAATTAAAGATGCAGATTGGCAAGCATTTCAGGATAGGATTCAATATCGATATGCCCAAGATCAAAATTTTGCTGAAATAAAAGAATCTGAAAATTTGAGAAATAGATTAGATGTATTGAATACAATAACACCTTTCGTAGGTATGTATTTTAGTAAACAATATGTTATGAAAAAAGTATTACGTATGAATGATGAGGATATTGCAAAAGTGGAATCTGAAATGGCTTCAGAATCTCCACCGCAACAACCAATAAATAATACTGGACAATAGGAGAAATTATGGAACAGTCAGATGTGATTCGACATATGGTAAATGATATTTTATCTGATAAAGGATCTGATGCTGTAGAAAAATTTAATTCATTAATGGCAGGTAGAATTAGTGATGCCATTGATGTTAAAAAACAAGAATTAGCTAGTACATTGTATACCGCTAAACAGGAAGAAGAATGAAATCATTAAGGCAACTTAGAGATAATATTTCTGAAGCTAAGTCTCGTAGTCCTTATGCTATTGGCATGGCACAGGCTATGAAATCCACAGGCGACGAACCACCTCTAAAGAAGTCTACTATTAAAAAAGCGCATGATATAGCTAAGGCAGTTATGCGTAAGGAAGACGTTGAAATCTAAGGATAACAAATGGCAATAACTAAAACTGTTCTTAAGAAAGTACGTCAACAAGCTATAGTTAAGCTTGTAGGAGATGGTACTGCCAACGTCGACCCACATGATGTTATTTTGTCAGATGAAACATATGGCGGTGTTGGTAATACTAGAATGAATTTAAATTCTATTTTATTTACTAACGGCAGTTCAACAACACCTATTACGGTAGCAAGAAATGGTACTACTGTAATGCAACTCTTTGGCAATGACAACTGGTCATTTAGTCAAATGATGGGGTTTGTAGATAATACTACCAATAATGCTAATATAGCTATTACTATTCCCTCTCCTGGTGGTACGGTTTTCCTTGGTTTAACTAAGGTAGAAGGATTTGAGCCACCTGATAATCAATCTAAGAAAGACTACCAGAAGATCTAAAATGAAACTAATTACAGAAGTTACCCAAGATTTAAATTACCTAACTGAAGAAGTTAATGGTAAGAAAAATGTCTATATCGAAGGCATTTACATGCAGGCTGATAAACAAAACCGTAATGGAAGAATTTATCCTATGTCTGTTATGGAAAAGGAAGTTACCAGGTATCAAGGTTTAATTAATGAAAAAAGATCATTAGGTGAACTTGGACATCCTCCTAATCCAACAATTAATCTTAATCAAGTATCACATCTCATAACAGAATTGAAATTTGATGGTAGTAATGTAGTTGGTAGAGCAAAAATATTAGATACTCCTTTCGGTAAAATTGCTAAAAATTTTATTGAAGAAGGTGTAAGACTTGGTGTTTCATCGAGAGGACTAGGTTCACTCAAAGAAAAGAATGGTGTCATGGAAGTACAAGATGACTTTCATTTGGCTACTGTTGATATAGTGGCTGACCCATCTGCACCTGATGCTTTCGTGCAAGGCATCATGGAAAATGTAGAATGGATTTGCGAAAATGGTGTATGGAAATCTAGACAGATCGAAGAAACCAAAAAGCAAATTAAAGAGACTAAGTCGAAAGATTTAGAAAAGACTAAGATTGAACTTTTTGAGAAATTTATATCTGCGTTGTCTAGGCAACCATAATTATAAATAATAGATAAATTCCATTTAGGAGACAAGTAAATGTCAGTAGAAAGCAAAATTAAAGAATTGCTTGGCAGAGTAGAAGCTAAAGCAACTCTTGACGAAGCTGATAAAATGGGTGCAGATACCGTTAAAAAGGATTCCACCTTGAAACCTGCTAATTCAGGAGATGCTTCTAACCCAATGCAAGGATCGTCAGAGAAAGCATCCTTCGAAACAAGGGAAGGAGATGCAGATGAGAATCAAGGAGCGAAGGTATCAGCTTCCACTCCTAGATCTACAGCTCCAACAGGCAATAAGCCTATGGAAGAAGAAGTAGAAGAAGATGGTGGGAATATAGAATCGGAAGAGACTACTGAAATAGAAGCTATTGATTTATCCCCAATCTTCGGTGCTGATCTTTCGGAAGATTTCAAGCAAAAAGCTACAGCTATTTTTGAAGCTGCAGTTATTGCTCGTGTTAACCATGAGATGGAAAAGGTTGCTCTATCTCTAGAAGAAAAATATGAAGAAGATTTTGCAGACCTTAGAGAAGGTATGGTCGAGAAAATTGATTCTTATTTGAATTATGTTGTAGAGCAATGGATGCAAGAAAATGAACTTGCATTAGAAAGCGGATTACGTACAGAGATTGCTGAGGACTTTATTAGTGGTCTTAAGAATCTATTTAAGGAACATTATGTAGAAGTTCCTGAAGAAAAATATGATGTTATCGGTGAACTACAAACTAAAGCAGAAGAACTTGAGCAGAAATTAGATGAGGCTATTTCTACAAATGTAGAATTAAGTAGCGAAATCGTTGAATTGAAGCGCAAGTCAATTGTTGAAGAACTATCCAAGGATTTGGCAGCTACAGAAGCAGCTAAGTTACAGAAGTTGGTAGAAGGTATTTCTTTTGATGACGAAGATATCTATAGCGAAAAGGTAGCTGTTATCAAAGAAAATTACTTTCCCAAAAATAAGCCAGCGAAAGCGGAAACAACTACAAGTCAGACCCTAGTTGAAGATGCATCCGATGCTACTACAGTTAATACTGTTGAAACATCAAGTACCGTAGCAGCTTATGCAAGAGCACTATCCCGTTCAAAACGTGCTTAATTATAAATAATAAAAAGGTTTCGTTCATAGGAGAACAGAATGTATTTAACCGAAAATCTTCAGGAAAAATGGGGGCAGATTTTAGATCACCCAGAACTTCCTGCTATTAAAGATCCTTATAAAAGAACAGTTACTACAGTTCTTTTAGAGAATCAAGAAAAGGCTTTGCGTGAAGAGCGTCAAGCACTTTTTGAAGCACCAACAAATAACATTGGTCAGGATACTGCCGCTATTCAGAAATATGATCCAATTATGATTGGTTTAGTACGTCGTGCTATGCCAAATCTAATGGCATACGATATTTGCGGTGTTCAGCCAATGACAGGCCCAACAGGATTGATCTTCGCAATGCGTTCAATCTACGGCGGATCTGGCGATACACGTTCCAATACTGAGACACGTGTTGAAGCACTTTACAATGAAGCTAACACAAGCTTCTCTGGCGCAACAGGTCACAATGGCGCGGTTGCTAATATTTTAGCCACAATTGGTATTGGCGCAGCAAATACATTAGCAGCTGTTGAAAATTCTTCAGCTTTTGCTGAAATGTCTTTTGCAATTGATAAGACAACAGTTACTGCTAAGTCTCGTGCGTTGAAGGCTGAGTACACTGTTGAATTGGCACAAGACTTGAAAGCAATTCATGGTCTTGATGCTGAGGCAGAACTTTCAAACATCCTTTCACAAGAGTTTATGTTTGAAATCAATCGTGAGATTGTTCGTACAATCTATAAGGTTGCTAAGCCAGGTTCACCAGGTACAGCCAATTCAGGTACATTTGACTTAGATATTGATTCAAATGGACGTTGGTCTGTAGAGCGCTTTAAAGGTCTTCTATTTAATATCGAACGCGATGCTAATCACATTGCTCAAGATACTCGTAGAGGAAAGGGTAATTTCATCGTATGTTCAGCAGACGTAGCTTCTGCATTAGCAATGTCTGGTGTTTTAGACTATGCTCCTGCTCTAGCCTCTAATGCAAGCTTGAATGTAGATGATACAGGCAATACTTTTGCAGGTGTTTTAAATGGACGTTATCGTGTTTATATCGATCCATATACAGGCAACCTCGGTGCTGCTAATCAGTTTTATGTAGTTGGTTATAAGGGCACAAGCCCATATGACGCAGGTATGTTCTACTGCCCATACGTTCCACTACAAATGGTACGTGCAATTGATCCTAACAGCTTCCAGCCAAAGATTGGCTTTAAGACACGTTATGGTCTCATTGCTAACCCATATGTTGTAACTGCTGCAGGTGCTAACGATGCAGATAGCTTCACAGCTAACCGCAATCAGTACTATCGCAAGACCCGTGTAGTAAATCTAATGTAATTATTGAACCGGCGCAGATCGGGATTAGGGGGATTTTTATCCCCCTTTTTTGTCTTTATAAATAATGCTGAAGGAGTAACATATGGCATATACACCAAATCTCAATGTTGTTACAGCATCATATCAAGCAAATCGTCCAACTACTTATGATTTTTTGAGACCAAATGCTTTTAGATTCACTATCAAAGATTTGCCTAATACTTCCTATACTTGCCAATCAGCTAATCTGCCAGCATTACAATTAGGGTTTGCTATTCAGCCTACTCCTTTTTTGGATTTGGCCATTGTTGGCGATAAAATGAATTTTGGAGAATTTTCTATACGATTCTTAGTAACTGAGGATATGTCTAATTATTTAGAATTATATGCTTGGATAGTTGCTCTTGGATTTCCAAAAGAGCATTCACAATATTCAGCATTTGTTCAAAGTAAACAAAACAGATTTCCTTTTGTAGTAAATAAGTTTGGTCAAACTGACGCTTTGGTATACTCGGATGGTACTTTGACTATTTTAGACTCGACAAACAATCCTAAAACAAATATAATATTCAAAGAGTTATTCCCAATTTCCTTAGAATCGTTAGACTTTGAAGTCGCCTCACAAACAGTACAGTATTTTACAGCAATAGCTACATTCAAATTTAAATTATTTGAAATAGAACAACTTTAATATTTTGGAGTCATTATGGCAATAAAATTGGATCCCACTGCAGTATCACCTTCTTCTCTAGGCCTTAGAACAGGAACACCTAATACAGCATCTGGCCCTCAACCGGGGCAGTTACAAATTAGTATTGAAAAACTTCGACAAGAAAAAATTTTTGTAGCTACACCTTGTTATGGAGGTATGTTAAATGAGGCATATTTTAGGTCAGTAGTAAAATTACTTACATTTGCCAATCAAAATGCTATCCCATTAGCATTTGGTACTATTGCAAATGAGTCTCTAGTTACTCGTGCTCGCAACGTTTTACTTGCATATTTTTTACAGAGCAATTTCTCAAGACTTCTTTTTATTGATGCGGATATTGAATTTCAAGTAGAAGATGTATTAAAACTTATTGCACATGATAAAGATGTAGTTGTGGGTGCTTATCCTAAAAAGGGTGTCAATTGGGATCGCATCAGAGATGCTGTACGAAATGAACCTGACAAGCCTTTCACTGGACATGAAGTGGCTTCGTTTGGATCGGATTATGCAATCAATTTTAAATTTATTAATAAAGAAACTAAACAAATCGCTATAGAAAGAGGTTTGATTAAATTACACGACGGTGCACCCGGGTTTATGATGATTAAACGTGCAGCTATAGATAAAATGATTGCCGCGTATCCTGAGTTAAAATATAATAACGATCTTAATACAGGACCAGAATTACAAGATTATTTTTATGCTATGTTTGATACTATGATTGATCCTAAAGACAAAAGGTATTTGTCTGAAGATTATACTTTTAGTCGCAGATGGCAAGATATTGGTGGAGATATTTGGCTTGATCCGACCATTTCCTTGAACCATTATGGTACATTCAACTTTATGGGTAATCCTGCACAGATTATTACTATTCAAAATTAATTATGAAATTAAGTGAACTTCAGGAGATGTGGACTGAAGATTCAAGAATTGATGAAACAAATCTTGGAAAAGAATCAGCTCGAACTCCTGTACTACATGCAAAATATTTAAATTTTCTTTCTTCTACAAGACTTAATCTTAGAAAAGCTGAATCAGATTATTATAATTGTAGAAGAAAGAAGTATCGTTATTATAGAGGTGAAATGACAAGAATAGAATTAGAAGAAGAAGGCTGGAGTCAATGGCAAGGTGCTAAACCCCTCAAAAATGAAATAGATGAATTTCTTCAGGGGGATGCAGATCTAATTTCTTTTCAAGATAAGATAGAATATTTTAAAACTGTTTTATATCAATTAGAACAAATAATTAGATCATTGAATAGTAGAACATGGGATATTAAGAACAGTATTGAGTGGACAAAATTTACTAATGGAATGATGTGATGGAAATTGATGAAAAAATTAGAATAACTTTTAATACTCTTAGTATTTTACATTATGTAAAATCTGATGTTCCCCCAAGTTTGATGGATTCAATACGCAAAGATTTACATAATATCAAAAAAGATAATTTTAAAGAAGCTAAAGAATATAATAATTATTTGGTCGGTAATATAGAAAAAGAATTTTTGTACAAAGATGGTCCTATAAGATTAAATAATTTTTTGAATGTTATATCTAAGGAGTATTGGAAAAAAAGTATTTTTTCCACAAGTAATAGTAATCGAGATATGCAAATTCGAGTAAATGAGGATTCATTACCGGATATTTGGGTAAATTATATGAAAGCAGGAGAAATTAATGCACCCCATAATCATGGAGGGGTATTAAGTTTTGTTATTTGGGTTGATATACCATATTTTATAGAAGAAGAATACAAAAACCCAAGCGTATCTAAAAGTAAATCTAAGGTTGCTGGAAATTTTAGTTTTATTTTTCCAAAAATTGATATACCTGGAGGATTACATTATTCCAATTTACCAATAGATAATAACGATGAGGGACAAATGATTTTATTTCCTTCTACTTTAAATCATGCAGCATATCCATTCTATACCAGTAATGAATATAGGGTATCTATAGCAGGTAACTTAGATTTTATTAAATGAATATTGCAATTACAAAGAAAAATGAAGTTTATATAAATGTAGATAGCGATCCCTCTATCGCACAAGAATTGAATGATTATTTTTCATTTGAAGTTCCTGGTGCGAAGTTTCATCCATTATATAAATCTAGGATGTGGGATGGTAAAGTTCGTTTGTTTTCTATGTTTACAAAAGAACTTTATGTTGGATTATTAGAATATGTTCAAAAATTTGCAGATGAAAGAGATTATACTGTAGATGTATCTAAGTATAAAAAATCATATGATGATGTTTCTTTTGATGAAGTAAAAGAATTTTGTGAAGGATTAAATGTAACATCTAAAGATAAACCAATACAAATTAGAGACTATCAAATAGATGCAGTATATCAAGCAATTGTCAACGGAAGACGCCTTTTATTATCGCCAACTGGTTCGGGAAAATCTCTTATTATTTACTGCCTCATACGTTGGCATCAAAAATATGGAAGACGACAGCTCATACTTGTCCCTACAACAAGCCTTGTGGAACAGATGTATTCGGATTTCCAAGATTACTCAGGATTAAATGAGTGGAGAACGTCTGAGAACTGTCGTAGAATATATGGTGGGCATGAAAAATTAAATGATTTTAATGTAGTGATAAGCACATGGCAATCCATTTACAAATTACCAAAAACATTTTTTGCAGAATTTCAAACTATATATGGGGATGAGGCTCATCTATTCAAAGCAAAAAGTTTGACCGGCATACTTAATAAATGTGCTACTACCCCTTTTAGAATAGGTACTACTGGAACATTAGACGGAACAAAAACTCACAAACTTGTTTTAGAAGGATTATTTGGACCCGTTTATAAAGTAACTACTACTAAAAAGTTGATAACAGATAAAACTTTAGCAGATCTTCAGATATATTCTATTATATTAGATTATGAAGAGGATATTAAAAAAGTAACAAAGGGAATGTCATATCAAGAAGAAATGGATTTTCTTGTACAATATCCCCCGAGAAATAAATTTATTAAGAATTTAGCATTAAATCAAAAGGGAAATACTCTTGTACTTTTTCAATATGTAGAAAAACATGGTAAGTTACTTTATGATATGATATGGGCAAAGTGTGGAGATCGGCAAGTATTTTTTGTTTATGGTGGGACAGATACAGAACAACGAGAACAAATAAGACTATTGACAGAAAAAGAAAAAGATGCTATAATAGTGGCATCGTATGGAACATTCTCAACTGGGATAAATATTAAAAATTTACATAATATTATTTTTGCTTCTCCTTCTAAATCTAGAATTCGAAATCTACAAAGTATTGGACGAGGATTAAGAACTAGTGAAGAAAAGGATAAATGTAATTTGTATGATATAGGTGATGATTTAACTTGGAAATCTAAAAAGAATTATACATTATTGCATATGATTGAAAGAATAAAAATCTATAATGATGAGCATTTCGATTACAAATTAGTAAGGGTGCCAATCAAATGAATACAGAGTTTCATTACAAACTTTTAAAACTTGTGAATGGTGAAAATATAGTTTGCTCAACGGATGATGATTGTTCCAATCTAAGAAGTAAAGCAAGTGTTTTTGTTTGTGATCCAGTTTTAGTAACTCCTGTTAGAGTACCAAGAGGACTTCGTATTGTTGAATCATACGTAATGACTCCTTGGATATCAATTACTGATGAGAAAATTTTTGAAATAGCTACAGATCAAATATTGGTAGCTACTGATGTCAAGGAACATTTTAAAGAAAACTATATAAGTTATATAGATGATACTAATCAACAACAAACGGAGGAAAAAACAAAGTTAGAAGATAGTATACAAGAAATGCTACATTCTGCTTTGAATAGAAATACAAATGAAAGTGTCGAAGAAAACGAAGAAACAAACTACATCATCGCCCCAGGATCCAAATCTATCCATTGAAGAAATTCCTACTTCTTCACATTATGTAGATAATAAAAAATTCCTGCAGGCTTTGATTGAATACCGAGCAGCAGTAGATAAGGCAGCATCTGAGGGTAAACAACAACCTCAGGTGCCTAATTATATAGGAGATTGCTTTATTAAAATTGCCACTCATTTATCTTACAAGTCTAATTTTATTAATTATACTTTTAAAGATGATATGATAAGTGACGGTATAGAAAATTGTTTGACTGCGGTTGCTAAATTTGACCCATCTAAATCTTCTAATCCTTTTGCATATTATACGCAAATTATTTACTTTGCGTTTATTCGACGTATTCAGAAAGAAAAGAAACAACAAGCTACCAAATATAAAATGATTGAAAATATTGATATTGATCAAATTATTTCACAAGAACATGGTAATGAGGATTTCAATAATCAGTTTATGGATTACATTAAAAAGCAATTAGATCAGGTTGATATAGAAAAAAGGATTATTAATTTTCCTAAAAAGAATAAATTAGTTGAAGAAAGTACTGCAAATCCTCTTGATTTAGATGATTAGTATACTATATAATATAGTATTAACTAAGGAATAATATGAGCAAAATTAAAGTATCAGAATTATTTTATTCAATCCAGGGCGAAGGTCGATTCATGGGTGTGCCTTCGGTCTTCCTAAGAACTTTTGGGTGTAACTTTACTTGCGATGGCTTTGGTATGCCCCGAGGAGAAAAAAGTGACGAGCGAGAAATCATTGCACAACACGCGGATCAGTACACGGATTATAAATCTTTGCCTCTGGTTACTACAGGTTGTGATAGTTACGCTAGTTGGGATGTTAGGTTTAAGCATCTTAGCCCTTTGTTGTCTATTAATGGTATTGTTGATGCCATTTTACGTATGTTACCTCATGGCAAGTGGACAAGTGAGCATCTCGTTATTACAGGAGGCGAACCACTCCTTGGCTGGCAAAGAGCGTACCCTAGTCTCCTCTCGCATCCCGATATGGTCAATCTTCAAGAACTCACATTTGAGACCAACGGAACCCAAGAATTAACTAAAGAATTTTCCGAATATTTAAAAACACACTGGCGTAAAGGTTGGGATAAATTAACCTTTAGTGTAAGCCCTAAATTATCTGTTAGTGGTGAAAAATGGGAAGATGCTATTCGACCTGAAGTTATTGAACAGTATCAAGAACATGGGTATGTCTATCTAAAATTTGTTGTTGCAGATGAAAAGGATGTAGCAGAGGCAGCTATGGCAGTAGAATGTTATAAAGACAATGGATTCACTGGCCCTGTTTATTTGATGCCTGTAGGCGGTGTGGAATCTGTATATGCTATGAATAATAAAAATGTTGCACTAATGGCAATGAAGAAAGGCTGGCGTTATAGTGATAGATTGCAAGTACCTTTGTTTAAAAACGAATGGGGAACATAATGCTTATAGTAGATAGACAAGATTATAAATTACGTGTAGAAGTAAAAGATTTAAAAAAGCCTTCCACAATGAAGGCGGTTTACTTTATACGAGAAGAACTTGATAAGGAAGATAATATTCTTCTAATTAATACTTATGAATTTTTCATTGAAAAAAATGATTTAAAAACATTGGCGAAGGTTTTAGAAAATTATGGATCTTAAGAAATTAGTAGAGGATGCCCCTTATCATCCTGGTTATGAAGGAGCAGTGTTTGGGCGCCCTATGAGTGAAGTAATACGAGAACGTCTTAAAAGTAATTTATTTCAACCCAGATGGTTTGCAAATGATAATATTTCAGAAGCAATACATACTGAACATGAATTAGATGATTTAGTAGATGAAGTAGCAGAAAAATTTGAAGGCGTACTTAGATCATTAGTTATTGATATAGATAACGATCATAATACTAAGGAAACTGCCCATCGTGTAGCAAAAATGTTTATTAAGGAAACATTTCGTGGTCGTTATGATAAATCTCCTAAAGTAACAGCGTTTCCCAATGTAACACAATACGATCAACTATACGTCACTGGTCCTATTACTATAAGGAGTACATGTGCCCATCATTTTCAAAACATTGTTGGTAAAGCATATATTGGCGTATTTCCGGGCAAGAATGTTATCGGCCTTAGTAAGTTTAATCGTATCACAGATTGGATCGCTTCTCGCCCGCAGATTCAAGAAGAAATGACTGTTCAAATTGCAGATGCTATCGACAAAGAAACAGAGGCCGATGGTGTAGCTGTATTAATTCAAGCAGAACATCATTGTATGACGCATAGAGGTGTAAAAGAACATGAGTCAGATATGACAACATCTGTTATGCGAGGCGCCTTTAGGAATGATCCTTCATTAAAACAAGAGTTTTTTAATATTGTACATAAGATGAAATGAAAATTTATACAAAGAGAATAGCATTTTGTATTAGTGATCAACACCTTGTAGCGCATGGTGGTATAGGTCAATTCGCCAAAGGGTTTACTGAAATGTCTAGTAGGCTCGGTTGGAAAGTAGATATTATAATGGATAAAGCCCCAACCGGGGGTTTCAGTTCTATTGTAGAGAGTTTTGGTGCGACTTTAATTTATCCGAATACATCTAATTCATATTCTGAACATACTGGCACATTTGCATTCAATGACTCAGTTAATTTTGAAAAAATAATAAATTTTAGAAGAGCATTGATGCATGCTATGTCTATGAATCTTTATGACATGATTGTGTGCAATTCTATGGAGTCTATGCCTGCAACATTCTCTCTTGATCTCGGCAGAAATATTCCTGTAGTATTTTATACACATGAAGAATCTATGGTCTTTAGAGATACTAGAAAATTTAAAGGTGTATTTACAGAAAGTTGTAATGAATTTTTTAATAGATTAATGACAGTAGAACATGCTTTCGTTGGAACACAATCGCAAAGAAATGTTGATGAATTAAAGTCGAATGGTTGTAACAATGCAACGTTGCTTCCAATGCCTATGTCAGAGATAGATCTACTTACTCCTAACTATGAAGAAAGAACAGGTGTATTGTACATAGGTAGATGGGAAGAAAGAAAAAATCCAGAAGCTTTTCTGGAAGTAATTAAAAAGACAGGTTTGCCTGCTAAAATTATTACAAATAGTAATGGTAAGAAAAAATTTGAGGCAAGACTTGCAGAATTAGGAATTACTGATTATGAACTAAAAGCAGGCATAGTTGGAAAAGAGAAAGTAGACTTTATTAAATCAGCTAAAGTACATTTTAACCCTTCACTCAGAGAAAACTATCCTTTTACATTTTTTGAATGTATGGGACATATGCCTAGTATTGTTATTGATAAATCTGAGTGGGTAACCAATTTTGATAAGAAATTCTATGGTAGAATAACAATGGATAAAGCAGCTGCCTTTGTCCAAAAAGCCTATGATAATATGAAGCCAAAGGCATGGTATGAACAGGGCGCATTAGAGTATGTGAAAAAATTGCATGAGGGCACTGAACAAAAATGGATAGATTTTTTGAGTAACTATGTTTCCTCATCAATGTCTAAATCTGACGCAGCAAAAATAAATGAATATACAACAGTTAAATATTTGGATTTTATTAAAGATTTAAATAGGAAAAATTTAGCTATAGAAGATATCAAAAGTGTATTGACAAACAAGCATAAGTATAATATAATCTATACTGATGACAATACCTATCTATCTAAAGAAAAGAATTATGTTCCAGAAGAAAAAACAAGTAATGCATCTAGTCTTGAGGATTTATTTGCATGAGTAAAATATTTGAATATGTGATTTCAGGTCCTGCATATCTGCGGCTTGGTGCAGAACAATGTAATGATCCCGAGACATTGAATATGATTAATAGTTTGATACTTAAAACTTGCCACAATCAAAATAATCATACTTTTTCATTACTATATAATGGTTTTACAGAAAAGAATTTCGGAGCAAAATTACAAAAATATAGACCAGCAATAAAACAAGTTCACGCTGATTCTGGAGGTCTTCAGATTATTACTAGAGGGTTGCAAAATACACCTGAGGTAAGAGATAAAGTTTATACTAATCAAGGAACTTATGCTGATATAGGTATGGCTTTTGATGAAATTCCAGTGAAGGCAACTCAGGATGGAAAATCTTCAAAAATTGATACTAAACGTAGATATTTTGATAGAGAAAATTTTAAAGAATATGCTACTCAAACGGGCAAAAATGTTAGAGCACAGATTGAAAAATTTAATGAACTAAAATCTAACTGTAGACCCTTTGTTATTATTCATGGTGCTTCTCACCAAACATATCAAGAATGGGCTGAAACAATTCTTCGAGAAGTTTCTGAGCCATTACATAATCGTATTGGTGGAGTAGCGATGGGGTCAGCTGCGCTAGGAATGGGTCAGTTAGAAGATGTAAAGAGAGCATTTTATGTTACATTGATGCCTTTTAGTAGACCTTTTCATTTACATGTACTAGGTGTCGGAGCACTTAGACGTATGTTACCTTATTTATTATTTAGCCAAACGGGTTTATACGATGGTATTGATATCTCTTATGATTCTACTACTCATTCCATGTCTTTGGATAATGGGCTCTTTTATTTCTCACACTATAAAAAGTCGCCGGGTTCCGCGTATGGCGGTACGTCGGTTAAAATGGGACGAGAATACTCAAACATTTATAGAACAGTAACCGAGGAAATTAATAATGTTTGTGGTACTACTTACGAGCCAGAAGAATATCACAAGTTAATGAACTATCAGGTAACTGCCTATTTAGAAACAGGTGGTAAGTTCATAGATGTTATGAGAGCAAGATTAGCGTTTATTCTAACTAATGTACATAACTTTACTAAAGATGTTTCAGAGCTTACTCAATCTAAAGAACAATTCTTAAGATTTGCGAGAGACAAGGGTTGTGAAAATGAATATGCTACATTATTTGAAGTGAAAAATTTAACAGACTTTCTACATTGGGAAAAGCATGTAGGATGTCATATGGAATCAGAATCAGTTATGGATAAGCCACCATCATCACTTGAAGGATTATTTGCATGATTATTAAACAAGACATAAGACCAAGAACAGAAACCTACATTAAAATTAGAACTGAATTCGAAGGATATCATCGTTATCCTATTGCTAGTCAAATCGATCCTCGTATTGCATTTCTTGAAAATGAACACAGGCATATGTTTAAGGTTGAGGTTAAAATTTCTGTATCACATCTTGACAGAGAACTAGAGTTCTTTTTAGTTAAATGGGCACTACAAGATTTTATTAAAGGCGGCAATATGAATCATAAATCTTGTGAAATGATTGCTACAGATATTCTTGAACAACATCTTATTCCAAAATACGGTCAAAGATTTTATGAGATTGTAGTATCAGAAGATGGTGAGTCTGACGGTATCGTAACATATTATCCGGGTGAGTAATGGGCAAATTATATTATATGGGACTGGAGCCATACCAAGGCCGTTACACTTTACAGTTACAGCATTGGAGTGAAGAAGTATTTAAACGTAGAGGTATCGAATATGAGGTAATTCATGGCGAGTTACTTGATACGTCCAAGTCTATTGTTACAGGTCAAGTATTAGATGCTCATGGTCGCAGCTATTATTCTTTGACACAGATGGCAAAACTTGTGGCAAAGATGAAAACAGGTGAAGTAACTTGGGAAGATACTATTTTCTTTGAGGATATGTTTACTCCTGGTATGGAAGCTCTTCCTTACATTATGGATCAAACTACACCAGAATTTTGCCCTAATGTATGGGTAAGATGTTTAGCGCAAACTATTGATCCTGACGACTTTCTTCATGTTTGGCACATGGAAGAATGGATGAGCAAATATGAGCATATGGTCAATACTTTTGTCAAAGGTGTTCTGGCATCAAATGAAGAAATGGTTGCTCATATGAAAATTGCAGGTTGGAATGTTCCTATCTACAATATTTCTGGTCTAGCATTTGGTAAAAAAGAAGTACAATCTAGAGTACCTGTTAGAAAAGATTTTCATGATCGCAAACGGCGAGTGTGTTTTGCCGCACGTTGGGATCAGGAAAAACAACCCGACTTCTTTATGAATATGATAGAAAGAATTAAACCATATCATGATGTAGAGTTTTGTGTCTTATCAGGTGGTCCTTTGCGTAGTAACGATGAGTTGTTACTACAAAGGGCAAGAAAACTTGAACAAAAAGGTATGTTAACTATTCACGAGAATTTAAAGAAAAATGAGTATTACGAAATTTTAGCAGATTCTCGAGTATTGTTCAACTGTGCATTACAAGACTGGGTATCAAATACGGCATCAGAAGCAGATGCACTTGGCACTAATTGTTTATATCCTGCCTATCGTTCTTTCCCTGAGACTTTTGCAAATGATCCTGAGTGTTTGTATATCCCATGGTCAACTGTAGATGCGGATACTAAACTAATTAAAATGTTAAATAAACCAAGAGAGAATCTAGGTAAATTGTCTGATTGGACTAATGGAACAATCGATCGTTGCTTAGATATAATGTATGGCGAATCAGGTCAATGGTATAGGGGCGGGATAAGGTATCGTAATCATGTCACAGAATCTAAATACTAAAAATATAGTTGTAACAGGTGCCGCCGGATATATTGGTGGCATTACTTGTATTGAATTGAAGAAAAAAGGATATAATGTCTATGGTATTGATAGACGATATATGCCACATTTAAATAAATTTTATGATGAATTTATTCAAGCGGATTTTACAGATTATGAATCATATCTTATGATGAAACGAGTAAAACCTGCAGCAATTATTCATTGTGCAGGTACAAGTTTAGTTGGCCCTAGTTTCAAAATGCCCGGTGTATACTTTGATAATAATGTGTCAAGAACTAATCGACTACTTAATTTCATTAAAGATGAGTTACCTGAAATTAAATTTATCTTTAGTAGCAGTGCAGCAGTGTATGGTAATTGGAATAAAGATGCATATAGGGAGTATAATGATACTAAACCATTGTCTCCGTATGGGCAAACTAAATTAATGGTCGAAGAAATTATGCACTGGTTCAAACATGCATATAATCTTAGATATGTATCTTTAAGATATTTTAATGCTTGTGGTGCAGATCCTGATGCGCAACATGGTCAAGAACCTAATGCAACTCATATTTTTGCTAAATTATTTGAAGCAGCAAATAACGATACAGCTTTTAATTTATATGGAGCGAACTATCATACAAAAGATAATACATGTATACGAGACTATGTCCATGTAACAGATATTGCCGAAGCACATATTAAATGTATTGACACTGATACTCAAGGGATATATAATTTAGGAACCTATAAAGGTACATCTAATTTAGAATGTTTAGAATATGTTGAAAATATATTAAATAAAGAAATCGTAGTAAATATACACCCTGCACGAGAAGGCGATCCTGGAATATTAATCGCTGATCCAAGTAAATTTCAATCAAAAACCGGTTGGAAAGCATGGAGAACATTACCTATGGTTGTTACTCATTTAAATAATTGGTACAATTCTGACACTTTTAAAAATTATCTAAAGCGGTCTTAAGACGCTCATCCCGCTCAATAAATTCTGCGTGTCATCAAACTTACTCAACGAGGCAAGAGATGGCTTTAATCAACCTATCAAGACCATACAAATACACTAGTACAAAAGAATACCATGATGCATTTCCGTGTGCATATAGACAATGGCGCGCTGATAGTCATTGTAACTTAATACATGGTTATAGTTTTTCAATGAAGTTTTATTTTGGCACAGATCAACTAGATGTTCGTAATTGGGCGGCAGATTATGGTGGTCTAAAAGAACTAAAGAAAATACTTGAAGATCAGTTCGATCATACTTTGCTAGTAGCACAAGATGATCCAGAGCTTGAAACTTTTAAATTATTACAAGAAAAGAATCTAGCTAAACTAACTATTCTACCAAGACTAGGTTGTGAAGGTTTGGCAGATATGTTATACAAATATGTAAATGGTGTTTATATCCCAGATATGTGGGGTCCTGGTGAAGCAGAAAGACTTTGGTGTTATCGTGTAGAAGTTAGAGAAACACAGAGTAATATGGCATTTCGCGAAGGTCATAGAGAGTGGAATGAGGATTTATTCAATTAGCTTAAAACAAGTGTTTTACATTAGAGAAAAATAAATTTTTAATTAGGAGAAAAAATGTTGACCACTTTACTATCCGGAGTAGATAAAAGATTAGCATATAAATTAATTCTAGCACATATCATAATTATTGCTATAAGTAATTATATTGTTCAATTTAAAATAGATATTTTCGGGCACCCCTTAGCTCTTGCTGCATTTACCTTCCCATTGGTAGTTGTGCTTACAGATTTAACTGTAAGATTATTAGGTAAACAGACAGGACGAGCTGTAATTACTTTGGCCTTCGTGCCTGCTGTCCTAGTTAGTATGGCAGTGGTTAAATTAGGTGGGGCTCCTGATTCAGTTGCATTTCGTATTGGTTTAGGTTCAGGCTTTGCTTATTTTATGAGTAATTTATTAGATGTGTATGTATTTCAATATTTTCGTGAGAAGTATTCAACCTGGTGGATAGCGCCCGCATTAAGTAGTATTGTTTCTACATTTTTAGATACGTATATATTTTTCTTTACTGCCTTTGCTTATGGTGCGAATGAGTTTATGGCAGCAAATTGGCATATAGTTGCTACTAATAATTCTATAAGTAAAGTATTAGTTAGCTTGTTGGTTATTTTGCCCTCATATGGTATAATACTTAATCAATTACAAAAGAGAATGATTAAAACTGAAGTATGAAAATTTGTTTATTAGGTGATACACATTTTGGAGTCAGAAATGACTCCAAATCTTTTCATAGATATTTTGAAAAGTTTTATGACATATTTTTTGATTATATTGAAAAAAATAATATAAAATATATTATTCAGTTAGGTGATCTTTTTGACAGAAGAAAGTATATTAATTTCCTAACATTATCTGAATCTAAAAAATATTTTTTCGACAGAATAGAAAATAAAGGAATAAAACTAATAACATTACTTGGCAATCATGATATATTTTGGAAGGAAAGTTTGTCAGTAAATTCCCCTGAATTACTATTGCAAAGTTATAAACATATTGATATAATACAAAATCCAACCACAAAAAGTTTTGGTGGAGTATCTATAGATATTATACCGTGGTTGTGTAAAGAAAACGAACAAGAAGTTTTTGAGTTTGTAAAAAATTCTGAAGCTAAAATCTGTATTGGGCATTTTGAATTATCTGGTTTTGAGATGATGAAAGGTGTTCCAAATCATGATGGCATTGATTGTAAATTTTTAAGTAATTACGATTATGTTTACAGTGGTCATTTTCATACCGCCTCTTCAAAAGGCAACATTAGATACTTGGGCACACCTTATGAATTGACATGGGCAGATTATAATGATCCTAAGGGATTTTATATATTAGATTTAAATACAAAAGAAATAGAGTTTATTAAAAATTCATTGGTAATGTTTGATAAGATATATTATGATGATACTAAAGATGATAAAATTGATACGAGTAAATACGAAGAAAAATTTGTCAAAGTGATAGTTGTCAACAAAACTAATTTTAAGAAATTTGATACATTAATAGATAATCTTTATAAAAATAATCCAAATGAAATAAAAGTAATTGAGGACTTGTCTGAATTTGAAAGTTCTACAATAGACGAATCTATCAATCTAGAAGACACTATGACTCTACTATCAGAATATGTTGATGGTCTTGAAACAGATGCAGACAAAACAAGATTAAAAACGATACTCAGAGAATTGTACGTAGAGGCACATGATTACGAGGAAACATGATACATTTCCGTAATATCCGTTGGAGAAATTTTCTATCTACCGGAAATCAATTTACAGAAGTAAGCTTAGATAAACATCAAACAACTTTAATAGTGGGTGAAAATGGTGCAGGTAAAAGCACCATTCTCGATGCTATTTGTTTCGGCTTATTCGGCAAAGCTTTTCGAAATATTAATAAGCCTCAGTTAGTAAATTCTATAAATCAAAAAAATTGTACTGTAGAAATAGAATTTCGTATAGGTAAAAAAGAATATAAAATTGTAAGAGGTATGCGTCCTGGAGTATTTGAAGTACATCAAGATGGAGAATTGTTAACACAGGATGCTGCGGTAAAAGATTATCAGAAATACTTTGAGGATAAAATTTTAAAGTTGAACTATAAGTCTTTTACTCAAATAGTAATTCTTGGTTCTGCATCTTTTACTCCTTTTATGCAATTGGCACAAGGTATTAGAAGAGAAGTTATTGAGGATATTTTAGATATACAAATATTCTCAGTAATGAATAATATTCTAAAGATTAGACAAACAGAACAAAAAGAAAAAATTAGGGATATAGAATCAGTTATTGAGATAGGTAAACAAAAGGTAAAATTACAAACTGAGTATATCAAACAACTTGAAGAAGAAAAGTTAAGAAGAGAATCAGATGCACAACTGGCCATATCTAACTCACAAGCAAATATTGATAGCTTACAACAAGAAGCGACGCAGTTGGCTGAAAATCTCAAGGCTCTTAAAGACTCAACAGCGGACGAGCCAACTGTCTCGCAAAGAAGAACTGAGATGGTTACTTTACTTAAATCACTCAATCAGCGTATCAACTCTGCCCGGGATCAAATTACCTTCTACGAGGAACATGATAATTGCCCGACATGCGCTCAGCTACTTACTGGAGAGCTTAAGTCTACAGCGATTGAGAAACACTCGCACAAAATCGAGGAAATCAATGCCGCACTTGATTCGCTTAACAACAAAATCGCAGAAGTTGAGGCAAGAATTGATGCAATATCTGCTATCAAGAACTCAATTGCCGATTTACAAGATTCAATCGTTGACATCAACAGCAAAATTATCAGTGAACAAAATTTTATCCGTAAGATACAAACTGAAGCAGAGAGATCGGTTGATTCAGAAAACAGTCTGGTTAGCGCTAAATCAGCCCTCAAGGACCTTGCCAAAGAAGTTGTATCGTCGGCAGAAAGTAAGAGTAAGCTCAAAGAGGACTCGTATTATTTTGAGGCCTGTGCCACGCTACTCAAGGATACTGGAATCAAGACTAGAATTATAAAGCAGTATCTTCCTGTTATTAATAAATTAGTAAATAAATATTTAACAGCAATGGACTTTTTTGTCTCTTTTGAATTAGATGAAGCATTTAATGAAATAATCAAGTCTAGACATAGAGATGATTTTAGTTATGCATCATTTAGCGAAGGCGAGAAACAACGAATAGATTTGGCACTATTATTTACATGGCGGACAATTGCTAAAATGAAAAATAGTGCAGCTACAAATTTATTACTTTTGGATGAAGTATTTGATTCAAGTCTTGATTCAAATGGTACAGAGTTTGTTATGAATTTACTAAATACAATTGGCGAAGATGTAAATGTATTTGTTATCTCTCATAAGGGAGATCAATTATTAGATAAGTTTAAACATCAAATTAAATTTGAAAAGCATCAAAATTTTTCTAGGATAGTATAATGATTATTCTTCGTAGAGATCAATTAAATTTAGTTGAACCTACACATGAGGCAATGAAAACACCCCCGGCTCCTTATGATTTTGAAAAGGAAAAAGAAAGTGCTGTTAATGTAGCCAAGGTTTTAATTTCGAGAATGAAAGAACTAGGTGGGGTAGGATTGAGTGCTAATCAACTTGGACTAAATCTAAGAGTATTTGTCATGGGCGATGAAAATAATTATTTAGCAGTTTTTAATCCTGAGATATTAGAAACAAAAGGCGACCCCTTTTCTTTTAGAGAAGGATGCCTTTCCTACCCAGGGCTAATGATGAATATTACCCGTCCTCCTATAGTAAGAGTAAAATTTCAAAATGAATATGGTGTATGGAAAGAAGAAGAGTATATAGGTATTACTGCTAGAATATTCCAGCATGAATACGATCATATGGAAGGTAAAGATTTTACTTCTAAAGTATCAAAGATGAAGCTAGATTTAGCTATGAAGAAATATAAAAATGTTAAGAAAAAAATCATCAAAAAACACGCTGTCAAAACAATGATAGAGGCCTTAAATGAATCAACCAAATCTGAACGAGTATGATAATTTTGATTTTGGATTTACCGCAGTTGATTCAGAAGAATCCATAGTTGAAAAGCCAGTAGTAAATACTCAGGATATAGTTCAACCAGTATCTGATGAAATTGCTAGTTTAAAAATTTCAGTAGATGCCATATTTAAAAAATTGGACAATCTTGAGGAAGTCATATTGGCAGGTACTAATTCATCGTTTGATATTGATTCTTATAAAAATCTTGTTAATCAAGAAGCAAAAGGAAAACTCAAAGAACTAGAATCATTGATTATGCCATTACTAGTTAATCTCAAGAAAAATCCTACCAAAGACTACATCAAATGGCCGAATAGAGTACCAATCATTGATGCGCAAATAGCCAAAATTTTAGCTATTACTAGAGCAGAACAGTAAGTCATTGATATTTCCGAATCTTTTTTTCTAGTGTCACTTTTAAAAAAGTATTGACACCGATAACTATTGGCTATATAATATGGTATATGTTAAGGAGATACCATGTCTGTAACTAATATTACTAATTCAAAGTCCGTTCTCGCAAAATTACTAGCTCAAGAAAATCTTAAAATTGAGCATCGTAATGTCCCTACCGCAGGTTTTGATCCAAAAAATAGAGTTCTCATTCTTCCTATTTGGAAAGATATGAGTACAGATTTGTATGATCTTCTTGTAGGACATGAAGTCGGACACGCATGGGATACCCCTGCTCAAGGATGGCACGATGCTATTGAAGAAAAGGGCAAGGGTTTCAAATCTTTTTTAAATGTTGTGGAAGATGCGCGCATCGAGAAAAAAATTAAGAACAGATATCCTGGTCTTCGTGCCCCTATGTACAGAGGATATCTTGAATTGTTCGAAAGTAATTTTTTCGGAGTTAAAGATAAAGATCTATCAAAACTTCTTCTTATTGATCGTTTAAATTTGCATTTCAAAATAGGTCACATGCTTAATATCCCGTTCGCACCTAGTGAAAATCATTTTGTCACTAGAATGGACAATTTAAATTCTTGGACAGATGTTTATGATTTAGCATCTGAACTTTATCAATATCATAAGGAAAATAACGAGACGTTAACTGATTTTGATGATTTAGAATTTGGGGAAGAAGGATGGGGAGAATATGACGATAGTGATAATGGATTCCCAGATGAGGGAGAGGGACATGACAGTAGAGGTGGACGAAATTCTAATCCATATTCCATTACTGATGTAAACTTTAGAGAAAAGGAAAAATCACTTTTATCTGATAAGGTTAAACCATATATCTATGCTAGTTTGCCTGTAGTTAATCTTAATAAATGTATTATACCTTATAAAAAATTGTATAATATTTTAGACTTTTCTAGGGTGGATAATTACCAAGATTATATCAAAACTAACTTTAGTGACACGTATAACGTAGACATTGACATATACAATGGTAATAGACTTTTTAATGAATATAAAGAAAAGAATCAAAAGTTTATTATGTATTTAGTAAAAGAGTTTGAACTACGTCGTAACGCTGCTCAATTTGCAAGAGCAAGTGTTTCGAAAACTGGTGAACTTGATGTAGTAAAAGTATGGGCATATAAGTTAAAAGAAGATCTTTTTAAACGTGTAACTAAGATCCCGAATGGTAAAAACCATGGTATGGTAATGTTTATTGATTGGTCTGGTTCAATGACTAATAATATTTCTAATACTATTGAACAGACATTGGCTTTAGCAGACTTCTGCAGAATGGTGAAAATACCATTTGAAGTATTCGCTTTTACTGATTCAGGGCATAGATTTGACAAACTAATGAATACTGTTCCGAACTATGATAATAGTAGAGAAGATATTTTTGCCCTGAAAGATAATGATCTTTACATCCATTGCCCTACATTTAGATTACTAAATTTTCTATCTTCGAAAATGAGTAAAACTGAGTACAGAAATGCTCAGATTAGATTATTACAATATGCGATTGCTCACGATCATAGTAAAGATAGTAATGAAAACTATCATAAACGAAGAATTGCATATAGTGCTTTACCTGCAGAATTAAGTTTAGGGGGAACACCTTTAGATGAATGTATTTTGGCCTCTATAGAAATCGTAGATCAATTCAAAACAGCTAATAAAATTGATGTAATGAATACTATATTTTTAACTGATGGCGATGGAACAGAAACAAATTGTGTTGCAGCTATTGAAAATGGTAAACTATATGCTCGTTCTATTAAGGGGCGGGTTGGTAATAGTGGTTATAATTTAATAGTTACGGACAAAGCAAGAAACATTAGTGTGGCTGCTATGCCAGGTGAAAAGACAACATCTGCTCTTTTAAGAATGTTAAAACAAAGAACTGACACCAATCTTGTGGGATATTTTATTACAAACAGAAATGTGAAACATACTACATTCAATATTTTATCAGAGTATGGTAAATTTATCCCGGAAGCACACATCGCAGAATATATTAAAAAGAATAAGTTTTATGATCTAAGCTTAATTGGGTATGATTCGTTTTTTATTATTTTGGGTAAAGATTTAGAAATCGATGACGGAGTATTGAAGGTTGATACTAATGCTAAACGAGATGTAATGAAAGCTTTCATTAAGAATCAAAAGAATAAACTTATCAATAGAGTTCTTTTGAACAAGTTTATTGAAAGAATTGCTTGACATCTTTTACTTTTGAATATATAATATTGATATAACGTGAGGAGTTATTTTAAAATGAAACTGACTGAAATTGAAAAGCGTTTGATTGTTGATACACTAGCTCAAAAATTTGGTAGTAGTGCTACTCGTAAAGCAATTATTCAACACTACAAAGATTTGAATCAATCTATTCCTAATTGGCTTATTAATAGTGCAGAGTATAGACTTGATCGAGGTCTTATTAATCTATCTAACCCTAAAGATGCAATTGCACCACAAGTAAAACCCCAAGAAGCTTCAGTTATGCCTGCTCTACAAGCACAAGTTATACCTCTTAAACAAAGAAAATTGGAACAAGAAATTGACAATCTTGTTCCTCTAAAAGATGAGACTTATGTTCCATTTGGATTTTTTAGAGATCTAGAACAGATTATTAAATCCAAGGCATTCTATCCTTTATTTGTAACTGGATTGTCTGGTAATGGTAAAACTACTATGGTAGAACAAGTTTGTGCTAAATTGAAACGAGAACTTATTCGAGTCAATATTAGTATTGAAACAGATGAAGATGATCTTGTTGGTGGTAATTCGTTAGTTGATGGTAATGTAGTTTTTCGTGAAGGACCAGTTATCACTGCTATGCGTCGCGGAGCCGTTCTGTTGATTGATGAAATCGATCGAGGCAGTAACAAACTAATGTGTATGCAAGGCATTCTTGAAGGTAAACCTTTCTTTATTAAGAAAACTGGAGAAATCGTTTATCCAGCTGTAGGCTTCAATATTATTGCTACAGCAAATACTAAGGGCCGTGGTACAGACGATGGTAAGTATATTGCAGCACAGATTTTAGATGATGCCTTTCTTGAGCGTTTTCCTATTACTATAGAACAGGAATATCCATCTAGTACAATTGAGAAAAAAATCATTGATAATAACATGAAGGTATTGGAGTGTTCTGACGATGATTTTTCTGATAAATTGGTTAATTGGGCAGAGATTATTCGCAAAACCTATATGGATGGCGCTATTGATGAATTGATTTCCACCCGACGTCTTGTTCATATTGTTAAAGCTTTCTCAGTATTTAAAGATCGTCAAAAGGCAATTACTCTTTGTATTAATCGTTTTGATTCAGACACAAAAACTGCGTTCTTGGATTTGTATGCCAAGATGGATACTAAGGATGAAGTATCAGTTTCATCGGTACAAGAAAATAGAGTTGAAGATGAAATTCCTTTCTAAATAGAGTAACTATAAAAAATAATAGGGTACTTCGGTACCCTATGTCCATTTTTGCCCTTATAAATAATAAGATATAATTAATACATCATAGGACTTGATATGAAAAGAGCTCTTATCACTGGGATCACAGGACAGGACGGATCCTATCTAGCAGAATTACTATTAGAAAAAGGTTATGAAGTTCATGGTGTGATACGAAGATCTTCTAGTATCAATACTAAAAGAATAGATCATATCTATAGTAACAAAAATCTAAAATTACATTATGGTGACATAACAGATTCACTGTCACTAATGACCATATTAAAACAATTTCCTCCAGCAGAAATTTACAATCTAGCAGCACAAAGTCACGTTAAAGTATCATTCGACACTCCTGAGTATACAGGGCAAGTTGATGCTATGGGTACTTTAAAATTGTTAGAGTCGGTAAGATTATTGGGGCTAGAAAAATATGTAAAAATTTACCAAGCATCTACTTCAGAACTTTTTGGACTGGTTCAAGAAGTACCACAAAAAGAAACTACTCCCTTTTATCCTAGATCTCCGTATGGCGTAGCTAAAATGTATGCATACTGGATTATTAAAAATTTCAGAGAAGCATATGGAATGTTCGCCTGCTCAGGTATCCTATTCAATCATGAATCTCCTCGCAGAGGACATAATTTTGTTACACAAAAAATTGTACGAGGATTAAGAGACCTACAACAAGGAAAAACGGATAAACCTATTGTTATGGGAAATCTTAATGCTTTACGAGATTGGGGTCATGCTAAAGATTATGTAAAAGCAATGTGGTTAATGTTGCAACAAGATCTCCCTCAAGATTATGTTATTGCTACAGGTAAGATGTATTCTGTTAAAGATTTTGCTCAAGCATGCGCATCCTATTTTGGGATGATTATTGAATGGAAGGGGGAAGGGCTAGATGAAATTGGAATTGATACTGTCACAGGTAAAACTGTAATTACAGTAGATAAAAAATATTTTAGACCTGCTGAAGTTGAACAATTACTCGGTGATTCAACAAAGGCTAGAACAGAGTTAGGTTGGGAACCTACCCATGATTTTTATTCATTAGTAGAGGATATGTGCTTAAATGGAGAAGAATAGTCGCATTTTTATAGCAGGTAACGGTTTAGTAGGATCTGCTTTAGTTAGAAAATTAAAAAAAGAAGGTTATTATAATATTTTAACTGCCCCAAGATCTTCATTAGATTTAAGAAAACAAGATGATGTAAAAACTTGGTTTAGCTATCACAAACCGGAGTATGTATTTGATGCTGCTGCTAAAGTTGGAGGAATAAATTTTAATGCCACATATCCTGCGGATTTTATATATGATAATTTAATGATTCAAAGTAATCTAATTGATGCATCTTTTAGATCAGGTGTGAAGAAATTTTTATTTTTAGGTTCCGCTTGTATCTATCCTAAAGTAACACCCCAACCGATTAAGGAAGAATATCTTTTAACTGCTCCATTGGAGCCGACAAATGAGGGATATGCTTTAGCTAAAATTACTGGTCTCAGAATGTGTGAGTATTATAACAGACAATATGGATTTAATGCTATCAGTTTAATGCCTGCAAATTTATATGGACCGAATGATAACTTTGATCCAGAGAAAGGTCATGTTATTCCCGGTATGATTCGTAAATACTATACTGCTATGAAGGAAAATCATACTTCAGTAACAGCCTGGGGAGATGGATCTCCGACCAGAGAATTTTTATATTCTGATGATTTGGCTGATGCTTGTTTATTTCTAATGTTAAATTATAATGATGAAAGATTTATTAATGTTGGTTCAGATGTAGAAATAAGTATTAAAGACTTAGTTGATATTATCAAAAAAGAAGTTGGCTTTGAGGGAGATATATTTTGGGATACAAATTTACCTAATGGTACCCCCAGAAGAAAACTAGATAGTAGTAGATTATTTGATATGGGATGGAAACCTAAAATATCTTTCGAGGAAGGGTTAGCCAGAACAATAAAATGGTTCAAGGAAAATAAAGTATGAATATAAGTAGATGGCCATTGATGGGCGAAACTATCACTTGGGGTGATAGATGGGAAATGATCAAATTTATTCTTCAAGCAAAAAGATTTACCAATGGGGAACAAGTAAAGAGATTTGAATCTTTATGGTCCTCTTGGATATCTGCAAATTCTTTATTGTCATCTGATCCAATGTCCTTATACGTGTCTAATGGTAGCACTGCAAATTTTCTTTTAGTTGCAGCTGTAATGGAGAAGTATGGAATTAAACCTGGAGATAAGATTTTATTACCTGCATGTACTTGGATGACTAATGTCGCTCCTCCCATTCAACTTGGATTGACGCCTGTATTCTGTGATGTTAATATGCAGAATTATAGTTTCGATCTTGAAGAAGCAACTAGAATATCGAAAAAACATAAAGATATAAAATTAATTTTTGTATCTCATCTTTTAGGTTTTCCTGGTGAAAATAAAAAGCTACAAGAACTTTTTCCTAAAGCTATTATTATAGATGATGTATGCGAATCCCATGGATGTTTAGATCCAAATAAAGAAAGAGTCGGAGCTAATTCATTGGGAGCCACATTTAGTTTTTATTTCGGCCATCATATGTCCACAATCGAAGGTGGTATGGTAACTACAAATGATTTGGATCTATATGATATTATGAAAATGAAACGTTCTCATGGTATGGCTAGGGAGTCATTAAATTATCATAAACATATACAAAATAATCCTGATATTGATCCATTGTTTATTTTTGTAACTGATGGTTATAATTTTAGAAATCATGAAATATGTGCAGTATTAGGTCAATCTCAATTGAAACGCCTTGATGATTTTGTAGCGATTAGACGAAGAAACTATAATCATTATGTGCAGATTGTAAATGATAACCCGCATCTATTTTATGATCATGAGTTTGATCCAGGTAATAGTAGTTTTTGTTTTCCCTTTATATGCAAAACTACAGAAATCAATAGAAAAATGAAAGAAACATTTGCTAAATATGGTATTGAATATCGACCAGTTGTAGCAGGTAATTTATTATCACAGCCTTTTTTGAAAGGTTATAAAATGGAAACACGAAGAAAAGTACCTAATGCACAAATTATTCATATGCAAGGTGTTTATATAGGTAACAATCATTTTGTCACTAATGATGATATGAACTTTTTATCGAATATTATTAAGGAAATCTGATGAAGGCAGCAATTGTTGTTTTAACACGAGGTTATCCGAGTGTAGATTATTATAGCAAATTAATACTTCGTAATTTAAATATCTATGAAAATTTTAACAAAAAATTAGATAAGCAATATCCTCTGATTATTTTCCATGAGGGTAATATTCCTAAAGAGCATCAAGATCATATTTTGTCAGTTGAATTAAATGACGATGTTAGGTTTGTAGATATAAGCAAAGACTTTACTTGGCCATCTAACATTCCTACTTCTGATATTAAAGACCATGGATTTAGTATTGGTTATAGATTAATGTGTCGTTTTAATTCTTATCTTATCTGGCATTATTGTAAAGATTTTGATTACATTTGGCGAATAGATGAGGATACATATATAGATCATTTGGATTATGATCTATTTGGATATATGAGAGACAATAAACTAGATTATGTTGTAGGTAGATTCCAAGAGGAAAGTCACGTATTAACCAATGAAACTATACCTCAAAAAGTAAAAGACATTATGGGTGATAAATGGGAACTTGACATGTATAATCAAAAAGAAATGTGGGTTCCCTATACTAATCTATATGCTGCAAGAGTTGGGTTATTTTTAAATGATGATACCCAATATTTTTTAAATAAACTTTCTGAGGATCCTAGGTCATTGACTCATCGCTGGGGAGACAATGTAATTATGGGATTAGTTTTAAAGTTATTTTCTGATAAAAGTAAATACGAGACAATACAAAATTTTGCGTATATTCATGGATCGCATATGTGCATGACTAAGAACGGAAAAGCTCTAAATGGAATTTTAACTGAACATGAAGCAAGTGTGTACGGTTTGGTGCTATCCGGGCAACAACCTGAACACTATACAACTCCTGAGGAAAATGAAGAGGTGACTTTAGAATGGACAAGATAGGCGCTAATATAGAAAAAATAATTATTGACACTGTAAAGACAACTCTTGATCCTAGACAGTATTCTACTCTTGATAAAAAATTTCCAGATGTTGAATATATTGAAACAGATAATTTAGGGGAAGTCGTAGAAAAATTAGCTATTCTGCATATTAGAACGTGGATGTTAGAAGATGCCATCCAAATAGCCAAGTCAGATCAAGAAATTGCAGAATTGAAACGAAAAATAGATATTTGTTTTAAGGTTAAAAGACCTAAGTATGTACAAGCAATCAATGCTATGGTAGACAATGCAATTACTAGCGGCAAATCATTAAGAGAGGATTCTGTAAAATTATACAAAGGCGTAGATAATGCTTAGATTAATTTTATTTAATCATTATCATAGAGGAGATCTGTTCACACATAAAGAATTTGCACGACAGATAAAAAACGAATTATCAGATGTACAATTAGAATACTGGCACTTTAATCATCCAAAAGTAAATAGAGATTTAGGCATAACACTAACAGGGTTCCCCAACAATATTTCTAATTGGACAAAATTTGAAAAGCAAGATAATAGCTTTTTAGTCAATACATGGATTGGAATTTGGGGAGAAATATTTGATCGTCATGGTGGAGTCAATCTTTTATCCTTAACTGAAAGTTGGACGATTATATTTGAAGAAATTAATAAAGAATTTGGTAGTAATTTATCAGTTAGAGCGGATATTAGATCATATCTTCCTCGTATAGACTATAGCAAATTTAATCTAAAGAATATAGAATCATTTATTAATACCAATAAATCTAAAAAAGTATTGATTTGTAATGGATTCCCCATGTCTAATCAATCTTTCAACTCTGATTTATCCGCTCCTATTAATTTAATGGCATTTAATCACAAAGATATTTCTTTTATCTGTACTAGAAAATTTAATACTAATTATAGTAACATTTTCTTTACAGATGATATTATTCAAGACAATGATGTTTATCATTTTAATGCTCCTTGGCATGATAGAGAAGTAAATACGTGTGATTTAAATGAGATATCATACCTAAGTACAAAATGCGATCTTATCATAGGAAAAAATTCAGGCCCATTTGTATTTTGTGAAACTTATGATAACCTAATGGATAGAACTAAAAGAATAATTTCCTTTAGTAGAGGATCAAATGAATCCATGTCTAATGCAGTTAATCCTGAATGTGAATATAAATTAGTTACAGATCATGATATGGGTAATATAGTTAAAGTAATGAATGAGGCTGTGAGTTCTTTATGAAAAAACTTAAGTTAGCATTTACAGATACACATCAACACCTCGCAGTGTTTTTTGCTAATCTATTACAGACAAGATATGATTTAGAAATAGTAGAGAAAGATCCAGATTTTTTAATATTTGGAGATACTAATTTCGGTACCAACAATAAACATTATTCAAAAGATAAAGTTATTAAAATATTTTATACTGGTGAAAATCAAAGACCGGAAGATTATGATTGCCATTATGCTATAAGCTTTGATCATAATTACGAAGGCTGGCATTACCGATTACCTTTATTTGTAGTGTATATGTGGGCATGGAAACACATTCATAATATGCCATATCAAATGGATTACGTTTTAGGTGACATACACAAAAATAAAAAAGATTCTTTTTGTTCGTTTGTTGTATCTAATTCCAATTGTGCAGAACGAAATACGTTTTTTCACAAATTAAATCCTTTAAAGAAAATCGATAGTGGAGGAAAGTTATTTAATAACACAGGAAAAACACTAGTAGGAGAACAGGAAAAAATAGATTTTTTATCTACAAGAAAATTTAATATTTGTTTTGAACCTTTTAGTCATCCGGGATATGTTACTGAAAAAATAATGCATGCATTCTATGCTGGCACTGTTCCAATTTATTGGGGTAGCCCAACAATAGCAAGTGACTTTAATCCTAAAAGTTTTATTAATGTGCATGATTTCAAAGATTTCGACGAAGCAGTAGAGTTTATTCTAAAGGTAGATAAAGACGATAAGTTATATGAAGAATATCTCAATGCTCCCAAATTTATAAACAATCTTCCACCATCTTATTTAATTTTAGATAATTTTTTAAATTGGTTCGATGCAGTGGTTTATAATAAGATAATGCAAAGATGAAAATTCAAACATTTATTTTTAATTGGCGCGGACAATACGATAAAGTATTGTATAAAATAAAACAATTCAATGCCATTGGTATAGACCCTATTATTATCAATAGTGACGATGAATGCGAAGCATTAAATGATTGGCATAATATAGGGGAACAATCATATTTTGCTGACCAAATGTTAAAGGCATTAGAACTATTTGATGGGGATGTTTTCTTCCATGTTCAAGGTGATGCTTCTTATGATAATTGGAAACAATTGATAGATGATGCTAAAAAATCTTTTGAAGAAGATAATTGGGGAATTTACGCTCCAAATGTAGATTATACTTGGTACGATAAAACTAGAACAGACTTAGATGCTTTTCAGATAGATAATACTAATTTAAAAATGGTAGCAAACACAGATTGCACTTGTTGGTTTATTCATAAAGATATTATTAATGAAGCAAATAAACGAAAGATAGATTTTTCCCCTTATAAGATGGGATGGAGTTTTGATATAGTATATCCCGCTCTTTCTCATATGATGAAACGCCCAGTATTAAGAGATTATTCGCATACAATAGATCATCCTGTGGGAACTAATTATAACAAAGAACAAGCTGAAAAAGAAATGTTAGAATTATACAATTCGTTACCAAAAGATGTAAAAGAAGGATTTTATGCTATTAAAGTAGACAGATCTAGACTATATAACTATTACAAATAACTATAGCAATGTATACTGTAAAAAATAAACAATCCTTAATTGATGTTAATGAATATATCAATTCTTTATTCGAAACTACTAAATCCTTTTCGGTCATTAGAATGGGAAATATGGAAGGATATTTTTTAGATTGTTTTAATAAAAATGAAATGCCGTTGGAAGAATTTTTTTATTGGTTATCATTGACCTCAGGTGTTTATCCGCATGATATGAATTATCTAACCAATACATGGGCACCTATTAATTATAGGGCAATGGTTAACTCTGATATGCTTGGATTTGTAGATATATCAGGGCATGTAAAAGCTAATCAAGATTTCAATAACAGATATTGTAATAATAAGTATACTTTTTATGGGGTGGATGATATTCTTGCACTGGATCCTGGTTATTTAGTTAATAAAAATATTGTAGATGCTCCCTGTGAAAATCCTTGGACACGAAATCTTAAAGGAAAAAAGGTATTAGTTGTTTCTAATTTTGTGGAATCAATTAATAAACAATGGCAACATAGAAAAGAAATATGGGGAGATAAGGTTGATGATATCAATGGATATGAACTTGTAGGAGTTGTTAGATCTCCTTTTCATCCTCAAATGGATGATAGGCAATATCCTAATAGTCCTACATGGGATACAGCTTTACGAGCTATGGAAAAAGAAATAGACAAATATGACTTCGATGTTCTATTAGTTAGTGCTGCAGCATGGGCTCCTGCATTAGCAAATTATGCTAAGTTGAAAAATAAGATCGGTATAACATTGTGCGGAGCATTACAATTACATTATGGTATTATTGGTGCTAGATGGGCAGGTAATAATTCCTCATATACAGATTGGCCTAATATGTTTACTGATGCGTGGGCCTGGCCAGAAGAAGTTGATTTGCCCAAGAATAGAGAATTATTTAATAAATTTGAAAGAGCATATTGGAAATGATTGCTAAACCATTAGTTGCTATTATTACTCCTACAATAGGAACAAAATATTTAGAACAAAATTTAGATTCAGTGAGTAAACAAACTTATAAAAATATTAAACACCTTATTGTAGCAGATGGTCCAGATTACGCAGATAAAGTTAAATCTAAAGTTTCAAAATTTAAAAAATCTAAATTACTATCTTTAACAGAAAATACAGGCAGTGGAGGTTATAACGGGCACAGAATTTATGGTGCTGCTACCTTTTTAGTTGATGCTGATTTCTTTTGTTATTTGGATGAGGACAATTGGATTGACCCTGAACACGTAGAAGCATTAGTTGCAGCAGTAGAAAATAATACTTGGGCGTTTTCGTTCAGAAAAATTGTTGATCAGAGTGGTAATTATATTTGTAATGATGATTGTGAAAGTTTAGGTAATTGGATTTCTTGTATAGGTGATTACTTTGTAGATATTGGATGTTATTTTTTACCAAAAAATTTATGTGTTCAGATGTCATCTTTATGGTATAGACGAGCTAGACATCCACAAGAGCAACCTGAGATAGATAGAATTATTCATCAAACATTAAGAGAAAATAATTTAATAGGGTCTCCTTCCTATAAATACAGTTTAAATTATAGAGCTGGTAACAGAGAAGACTCTGTTCAAACTCAATTCTTTATTAATGGTAATGAATATATGCTTAAGAAATATAACAATAATCTACCTTGGAAGAAATAATGCCAACTCCTCTTATTAGACCTATTGTCCCGGCTACCAGATCTAAATATAATATAACACATAGAACTCCTCCAGCAATGGAATTAACAACTATGATTGGTTGTCCATTGATGTGCACATTCTGCCCTCAGGATAATTTAAGAGAAGCATACGGTAAAGATACAAATGATAAAGATAAAAAGTATATGTCTTTATCTGATTTAGAAGTTATACTAGATAAATTGCCCATTACTACTCGTATAGATTTTAGTGGAATGTCTGAGCCATGGGCTAATCCTGATTGTACAGACATGCTTAGAATGACTTTAGAAAAAGGATTTACTGTTGCAGTATTTTCTACTCTTTATGGTATGAGGGCAGAAGAAGTAGATACAGTTGTTGGATTATTAGAAACTTATAATAAACAAATTGAAGTAGTATGTTTACATTTACCCGATGCCAATAAAAACATGAAAGGTTGGAAATATTCCGAGGAATGGGAATACGTTTTTAACAAAATGGCAAGAACTCAAGTATCATGCGGTGTAGGGGCCATGACAATGGATGGTCATTCCAGAGTACATCCTGATATTGCGCATTTTGCTAAACCATCGTTTCAATTCGATGGACATTCAAGGGCGGATAGTTTAGATTTAGAACAGATACAGGGTCAACCTATAAAATTACCTCCTAGACATACTAATCCATTGACTTGTTATTCTACACCTTTTTATGATAGAAATGTAGTATTACCTAACGGTGATGTTGTACTTTGTTGTATGGATTATAACTTGAAACACATTATTGGTAATTTAATTAAACAAAATTGGGAAGATTTATTTACAAACAAAGAGTTGCTTGATATTATAGCAATAAATGAAACCCCGGGATTTTCAAAATGTAGTATTTGTAAATCTTGTGACAACGTGAGGTATATATGATTGACTACAAATATAATGAGGATAAACTTTTAAAAGAACTTAAAGAATATGTAGACACTACATATAACCAACATTATGCGCAAGGAAGAATACAAACTACCGAATTCATTATTGATAATGGTCACGGTATTGGGCATACTGTTGGTAATATTATTAAGTATGCCCAAAGATATGGGAAAAAAGAAGGAAGGAATAGGAAAGATATACTAAAGGTGTTACACTATGCTTTAATAATGCTTTATGTACATGACAAAGAAACAAATACTAATGATGTAATTTATTATGAGGAATCACAAGATGCAAATAAGTAAAGAAACAATCGATGTTCTAAAGAATTTTGCTAGTATAAATAGTAACATTCTTATTCGTAAAGGTAAATCTTTATCTACAATCAGTACAGCAAAAAATATTTTCGCTAAAGCTAGTGTAGCTGAAGACTTCCCTGTAGAAGTTCCTATCTATGATTTAAATTCTTTGTTGGCATTACTAACACTAATGGAGAATCAAAATGTAGAGTTTGGTGATAAATCTCTTACTATCTCTAAAGATGGTGGTAAATTTGAATACTTTTATTCTAATGCAGGTGTTATTGTTGCTGCACCAGATAAAAGTATTGAATTAGATAATCATTTTCAGTTTAAACTTTCAGCTGAAGATGTTCAAATGATTATGAAGGCTGCAGCTATTACATCTGCACCTACAATTTCTGTTACCTGTAGGCATCAACAAGTTGTATTAACTATCGGTGATAAGAAAAACGATACTGCAAATACATATAGAAAAACCATTGGTCCTGGTATTGAAGATTTTGAATGTCATATGGCAGTAGAAAATTTTAAGATTATTCCTGATGCTTATACGGTAACTGTCAGTAAAAAGAAATTCTTTCATTTCAAACACGAAACTAAATCCATTGAATATTTTATTGCAATGGAACCTGATTCTGTAGTATGATGGAACCCCCATTAAGTAAAGGTGAAGAAAACATTCGTTATGTGGCTCGTATAATAAGCGAACGTGAATGTGGTTCACAGGAACAATGGGAATACTATATTCCTCATGCTTGGGATATTATATTATTAGTAGAACAACTAGGATTTTTAAATAAAAAAAGATTCTGGGGCGAAAAGTGATGGAGTTGTTATGGAAATTCGTGAAGATCAATTTCTCTGGGTTGAAAAGTACAGACCCAGAGCATTAGACGATTGTATTTTACCAGCAGGACAAAAACAAATATTTGAGGATATGCTCGCAAAAGGCGAGATACAAAATATGCTTTTGTGTGGTTCAGCGGGTGTAGGGAAAACAACTGTTGCTAGAGCACTATGTGAAGAACTTGCAACAGATTATATGATCATCAATGGTTCTGAGGAATCAGGCATTGATGTACTTAGAACAAAGATTCGGCAGTTTGCATCTACTGTTTCTTTTAGCGGAAAAACTAAAGTTGTAATTTTAGATGAGGCTGATTATTTAAATCCTAATTCTACACAGCCGGCCCTTCGTAATTTTATAGAAGAATTTTCTGCAAATTGTAGATTCATTTTTACTTGTAATTTTAAAAATAGAATCATTTCGCCTTTACATTCTAGATGTACTGTTATTGAATTTAAATTACAAAAAGAAGATAAGCCTAAGATAGCAGCTAAATTTTTTAAACGTGTATCTGAAATTCTTAGTATTGAAAAAGTAGATTTTGATCCAAAGGTCATTGCTAAAGTAATTGAAAAATATTTTCCCGATTATAGAAGAACACTAAATGAATTGCAACGATATTCTAGTTCTGGGAAAATTGATGAGGGCATTTTAGTAAATGTAGGTGATCTTGTTATTAATGATCTCGTTTCTGCCTTAAAAGAAAAAGATTGGAAAAGAATGAGAACATGGGTTTCCAATAATATTGATAGTGAACCTGTTACTATTATGAGAAAATTATATGATACGTTGACTGATAGTGTAGTACAGGTTCCTCAATTAGTAATTATTTTAGCAGATTATCAGTATAAATCTGCATTTGTTGCAGATCAGGAAATTAATCTTGTTGCGTGTTTAACAGAAATTATGGCGTCGGTGGAGTTTAAATGAAACCGAAAAAGACAAATTCATCAGTAATACATGATAAAAAATCTATTCCTAATGGTGGATTCGTTTTTGATACTATTCAAAAAAGAGACTTAATGGAGGAGAAGTGGTCTGCGCCAGCTATTTCGCCTTTTGATTTTATCAATGCTATTCAATATTCTAAGGATAAATTAATTGTAGATGATTGGTCTGAAAAACAATACAATCCATATATTGTAAATAAAGGTTTGTCTTATGGGCATGATACTATAATACCTGCAAACGAGATGAATTCTCGTCCACACTTACCTAAAAATCTACAATTTTCGTTCTTAATAAATATAATTAGGCCTAAAAAAAGATTCAATAAATGGATCAAGGCTGAGAAAATTGAGGCGTTAGAAGTAATCAAGGAATACTATGGATATAGCACAGATAAGGCCCGCCAAGTACTCCCTCTTCTAAACGATGATCAACTTGAAACAATAAGAATAAGATTAAATAAAGGTGGTAGAAATGGCGGATGAACTTTTCCACATTGATTTTCCTGGGTATGCGCCTCTAGAAGTTACGCTTACTCATCCTGACGATTTTTTAAAGGTCAGAGAGACTCTAACTCGTATAGGTGTAGCATCAAGAAAAGACAAAGTATTGTATCAATCTTGTCATATTTTACATAAGCAAGGAAGATATTTTATTGTGCATTTCAAAGAATTATTTGCGTTAGATGGAAAACAAGCAGATTTAACTGATAATGATTTACAACGTAGAAATACTATTGCTAAATTACTTGTAGATTGGGGACTAGTAAAAATTAACGAACCACAACTTTTTTTCGATACTGCTCCTTTATCTCAAATTAAAGTCATTGCTTTTAAAGATAAGGATGACTGGGATTTACAAACTAAGTATAATATTGGTAAGAAAAAACAATCTGTGTAATAAATAATTATATCCCAGGGATGGGACTAGCATGCCAGTGAAGGCTAGTAAAATATTCACTGGTGCCAACGCCATAAGGGTTGGCAATTTTTTAACTCGCTTAACAAGGAGAACTACTATGACACTACTATTGAAAAACGGATCTTTTGATATGTTTAAAGACTTTGACAAATTTTATGTTGGATTTGAAGATACTTATAATCGCATGGCAAAATTCCATGATGATATGACCAAAAACATTCCTAACTATCCTCCATACAATATTAAAAAAGTTGAAGATAACAAATATGTTATTGAATTAGCAGTTGCTGGTTTTTCTAAATCAGATATTGAAATAACCTTTGACGACAATAAGTTAATTATCTCCGGAAATTCCCAAGAAGATAATGAAAATTTTCTATTCAAAGGTATAGCAAACCGAGCATTCACTCGTACTTTCTTGCTCAATGATCAGGTTGAAATTATTGACGCAGGAATGATTAATGGTATGTTAAAAATTGCTCTTGAAAAAATTATTCCAGAACATAAAAAGCCTAAGAAAATCGAAGTGAAAGACGGAGAAACTAAAGCATCTAAAAAGCAACTTTTAACTGAAAAGGAAAAGGATGCTAAATATATCTAATATTCGAGCTAAGTGTGCACGATTTTTAGATAAATGTATTAGTTTTTTCTCATTGCCCAATTATGCTGAAGCGTATCTAGCTAAAAGCATTGATCGTGCAGATTTCGATTACAGAGAGAAATATCTTAAACAAATAGGACTTTTATGAAAACTATTAAAAGAATATTATGTTCTGTGATTGAAGGTAGAAGGATGAGAATTGAAAAGCAAGTGCAACGTTATGTCAAGCAGTTTAGGCAATATTAAATTCTGCTCTTTCGATACTATTAAACTAGGGAACTGGTTGTTAAAGATCAGTTCCCTAGATAATCACATACTTATTCATAGTATAAACATTTTAACAGATGAGTATGAATTAAGATCATTTTTAGATGAATTAGAAGCATTTAATTATATGGAGATGTTAAATGGTTAAAATTATTAAATTGGTGACAGCTGAAGAATTAATCGGCGAGGTTATAGAGAATAAAAAGGATATCACTATCAAACAACCCTGCGCTATTGCAATTATTCCTACACAATCATCGTTAGGTCAACATAGTATGGGATTGATTCCTTACGCAGGTTATACTAAAGATCATTCAATCAATATTTCGAATGATAAAGTGGTTTGGTCTGCTGAACCTGCAACAGAATTGTATAATAAATACAATGAAATCTTTGGGTCAGGTATTCAAATCGTATAGTTATGCGTGATAGATCCCATGGTCCAGTAATTTATATTGATCCTACAACTGGATTACCTAAATGTACTCCAAAGGATTGTATTGATAAATTGGATAGTTTTTGTGAGGTCAAAGAAACTAATTATAAATGGGTAGGTGGTCCAGTATTCCATGAATACTATTATTCAATCTGTAGAGATTGTGGTACTAGAACTATTACAACTCTTGATAAAAAGAAAACTGATCTTTCATATAAAAACGCTATTCAAAATAATGGTATTGATCCTAAAGTACAGGAAAAGTTAAATGACAACAGAGAAAAAGCATAATAGTATAGAAAAGAAAACTAGGCAAAATGGTAGCAAAACTGCTACCATGAATAAACATACCAAAAGATCTTATAAAAAATATAGGGGACAGGGTAAGTAAATTCTATTGCGGGGTAGTTCAGAAGTAGAACGCTGGACTCATAATCCAGAGGACGGAGGTGCGATTCCTTCCCCCGCTACCATAGTTAATAAATTGTCTATATTTTCATCGCCATACTTATAATCATTAAGAATTTTATCCATCATACTACATACTACAGTCCGCCTATAGGCATTTTGTCTATTTTCTTCTAATATTCTAATTCTTTCTAATAATAGTAAAAAAAGAATATTATCTCCATCTTCTCTTTTTAATTTTAATCTTCTATTAACTGTTCTAAATTTTTTTAGAGAATCCTTTACATTTTCTAATTCTTTTTTACATTGTTCAGTGGCCTTATTTGTTTCTGTTTTTAAAGCAAGTACCAGATTTAAAGGCGATTCCTTTGCATTATCTAATATTACAGTTAACATTCTCTTAAACATGTCTTTTACTTCATTTTGTAAAAGTTGTTCTGGAAATGTATAACCTGATTCATCGAAAGTTTGTCTTTTGTATGGATCTATAAGAACATAATAAGCATCTTTAATTCGAATGAAAAGATCTTTATCTCCACCCTTATCTGGATGATGAACTCTTGCAAGAGTTCTATATTTATTTTTTATTTCTTCATCACTTGCATTTCTCGCCACACCCAAAACTTCGTAAGGATTCATTGTTACTCCAAAATTCTAAAATATAAAAAGTAGCGTATCCAAAAAATAAAGAATACGCTACTACAAAATCAATGTAATTATCACATACTGATAGGTTTGATCGCCGGTTTTCCAATCGGTCTTACTCCTGGTGTTGGACCACTAGACATTGAGATTGGATCATCCATCGGATCAGGCCCCATATCTCCACGCATTGGCATAGGATCATTTATATTCATACCACCACCCATAGGCAAAGGTGCAGGACCTAAAGGTCTTGTATTTGATGGGGGTTTATTTAATCCATTCATAGCATTAGCCTGTGCTGCAGCGCCTGCCATTGCAGCTTCTTTACCTGATCCTGCAAGCATAATACCTGACAACGTACCACATAAAAAGGTAGCAACCGGAATAATAAGTTCAAAGAATTTTTGATCTATTGGACTAATGGCATTCAAAGGTTGTGTGACAAACATGATACTATAAAGAACAGTAAAAACAATCCCAATAAGAGTGAGCGCCAGGCAGACTCCGATAAAGAATTTAAGGCGGACCATAAGTTCATTTTCTGTATACCTCTCTCCTGGTTTAGATGCTCGTTCACCTTTATGATCGTCCTTTTTTTGTTCTGCTACTTTTGGTGGTACTTTTTTTGGTGCAGGTGTAATAACTTGCTTAGTTTCGTTATCGTTCATACTAGGATCTTTGAAAATATTTTTTAGACTCATTTATTATTTCCTTTACACTGTTCACATTTTCCAGGACTACTAAACGATGCTACACCTTCTTGTCCTTTAAAAATATGTTCTGGGCAATCTCTGGATACTTCACAGTAAGGTTTTTTACAATAATCTTTATCCCAGTTATCTGGATTTTGGCAAGGATATCTATATCTAGCTTCGCATCCTGCCAAAAATAAAACACTAACTAATAGTATTTTTAATTTAACCATGGCAACCACATCCATATTGCTTGACTTACTAGTAATGCTCCAGCAGCACCCACCACTGTACTTATATAAAACATTGGCATACTTACTGCAAGTATACTAGCAGTTAATAAAACGATCGCGATTTGTAACGTAGAACCACCCCATGTGAACCAAGGAGATTTCAATTTTGCAGCATCGCGTTCGGCTTCTAATACTTTAGCCTTTTCCATTATTTCTTTTTTGTCATCGCTCATGCGCTTAGCTTCAGAAAGAAACTTTTCTTTATTCTCTGGCTTATTTGCTTCAGCAGCACTTATTTCATATAGAACGCCTCGAACATTTTTGGCTTGATACCAAGCCCACATATTATTAGCTTGAATAGTATTGTTTTGTATTTTACTACTATTACTTCCCCCTAGCATAGTATTTATGGCTAGTACAGCTGCTAAAAATACTATAATGAATCCTGCTTTATCCTTTATCTTGGCTTCGCGTTCGCTTCGGGATAATGGCTTTGGTTCCTGTTTCGACTCTGTCATTGTAGTCATCCTCCTTTGGTTTATTCAAGTATTTGTCAAGAATAGCATTGCCTACCCACGCAGCCATGTATCCCATAAAATACCACTCGCTAAATCTTTCTTCGATAATTAAATAAACGAAACCCCAGGTACTTACTATCCAAGCACCAAATCTAACGAATTTCTTCTCATCAATTTTCCCTTTGGAACATATTAAATCTTTTAAATCAATATTACTTTCACTATTACGATGCCATATCCAAAGCAATAATAATAAAAATCCTATAACTATAACAAGCACAGTGCTCATAGCAACTTGTACTTTGTTAATATCAGACCAATCTATCATCCTTTAAGTTCACCTCTTTCGATTAGCTTTTGTTTATTATATTGATGTTGTTCTTGAACTAATTCCTTATTTTCGCCCTGATAAAGAACAGCATAGTTATTATCAATCATCCACTGATTCAAACTAGTACCATCCTCAAGAATAAACACACCTAATATTCTACCAAATTTGTCATCGTTAGAATCAGACCTCATTGTTTGAATCTTTTGCCAACTACCGACAGGCAACTTCTCTGCTACCTTTTTCTTGGATAGTGTTCCTCTAACCTTTTCCTCATTATTAGAAGTTCTTGATTCAGGAGTATCGATGCCTGCCATTCTAACTTTCTGATTCACAAGCATCATATTAAATCCTAAATCAAGATCTATCTCAACAGTATCACCGTCGACCACTTTATTGATTTTGCATCTGTAAATATACATAGTTACCTCTTAAATAAGCGATTAATAATTTTTACACCTATATAGGTGCCCAATACTAAAACCAAAATCATTGCTACTACATCCCAGTTATCTTCTTTAGTAACAATTACTTTAACACCTGGAACCTCAACGGAAGCCTTTTTATTAGTAAGATCTTGATACTTCATTATTTCTATCTTACACTGCTCTAATTCTAATTCAAGTTCTTTTTCTTTACTCATTTATTTGCTAGCGGATTATCCAATGCTTTTTTCAGATCGTCATTAATTTTTTTGTCCAAAGCTTTTAATTTAGAATCTACTTCTTTATTATTGGCTGCTATTGCTTTAGTATTTTCAGCAGCCATTCGATTCATTTCTTTGGTAGCAGCATTCATAGATGCATCTGCAGATTTTTGTATAGTTCTTACTTCCGTTTTTACTTCAGCAACTGTTCTATCTATCTCACGTTGTTGTGTTTTATTACTTCTTTCAACTTCTTCTACTGTCTTTTCAATACGACGAATATCATTCTTTAAATCATTTTTAATATCGCGAGTATATTCGGCAGTTTTGTCCGACCCTTCTTGTACTGCCTTAGCAGTCTTAGCAGAATTTTCTTCTATAACAGCTAAGCGTTTATCGAATTCTGAAAAATCTGGTGCTACATATTCAGCAATTTTCTTTTTCATTCCCATATAATCTTTGTATACCTCAAATACACCATATAAACCTCCCAATGTGCTACTTATTAATGTAGCAGCTACCATTAATTTTGCCGGAGTGAATTCATACCCACCTATACTGATTACAGTATCTTTACTAGCATACTTTTTCATTGCCGCTTCGGCATCATCTATTTTCTTATTTACATCTACCTTTTCTTCTGACATTTTTACCTCGGTAAGTATTGTTGATCCACCATTTGCTGATGAAGTCTATCACTTGCCAATTGTCTTAATGCTCTGGCATTATCTACATTACGTTGATTTCTATATATTTCTTTTGGTGTATAGAAATTTGCATCAGTTAAAGCTACCATATAAGTATTGAAACCAACAGGAGTCCTAGCGATAGAAGCAATAGAAACTCCAGCGGCTGCATCGTTGTCCTGAACATTTGATTTGACCTGTTGTGTGTTTGTGTTGTTGCGGTCTGCTTCGGGCATAACCGGTTTAGCTTCAATAATATCGTTGATTGGGTTAGTCTTGTCACTTATAAAATTAGTCTGCGGTTGTGGTATGTCAACGGTTACTACAGGAGCTATTATAGCTGTTTGAATAATTGTCTGTGGAATACTTGCTATGACCTGTTGGGGTTGTTGTAATATAGCTATTTGATTGTTATTGGTATTAACAGCCTGCTCCATGATCTGATTGGAATCTGATAAACGTGTTTCAAATGTTTGTGCTTGCACAGGTGGAGTATAGGGCGTTGCTGTTGGCTGTGTCACTGCTGAAAATACTGGTGGCTGTAGAGGATTAAACATCTGCACTGGTTGTACAGTAGTAGTTGCCATGGCATTGAATTGAACAACAGCAACGGTACTGGTCGATGCTGTAGATTGTTGCTGGGGCATATCAACAGTAGTTTGGCCTTGGGTAGATCTTTGTTGTATGGCCATGTTTACTACACTGGTGCTGCCTGGAGTAGGGCCCATGTTAAAAGTTTGTTCTCTGTTATTAGACAATATACTTTCGGTTCCAGTTACTTGCTGTTGAGGTTGTGCTGTTTGTTGACTTCTATTTACAGCATCCATGGCAACAGCTTCGGCTTGTCTGATGCTGGCAGTTGCTGCTATGCTAGCAGTTTGCATGGCATTTTGACTGGCAGTTGAAGCTATGGCAGTTTCTCTTTGTTGATTTTGTCTGATTAGATTAAGAGCCATGCTAGTAGAATCCGAAGTAGATTCTACTCTAACAGTTGCTCTGGGTGCAGCATCTCTGGATTCCTGTCTTGGTGTTTCTTGTCTTAGTTCTTCTCTGGGTGCTGGTGCGCCAGCAACACTAGTTGTTTGTGGAGGTGATGGGAGTGGTCTACTAGAAGTCGAATCTTCAAGCGGAGGTCTATCAGGTGGAGGTAGAGGATTAGTTGCTACACTTACTGTTGGATTAGGTGTATTGGCTTCATTTATAGTTGTTGTAACTGTACTAGTCGGGGTAGTAGCCGTGCTAGTAACTGTTGCTACAGTAGCAGCTAATGCAGCCTGTTGCCTGTCATTTTCTAAATCAGCTAAACGTTTGATCTCTGCTTGAAAATTACTACAATTTTTGCTGTATAATGGTTGTTCATAACAGGGATCTGGACTCCAGATAGGTCTTGTATAGGCACTCCACTGAAAATTATCTCCCCATACACCTGTTGCATACCATTGAATATAGCCTAAATTTAAACTATTCTGAGATTCAGTAAATAGATATCTGTTACTATAACTCCCTCCACTATAATTACCTTCTCGATATTGACTATCACTATATAAATTATTACCAAACTTATCTGTAATTTTAAAATTTATTGTACCGCCATTAGCACCACTATAATTAGTGCACCAAAACAAAAAGGTATTGGTACAGTATTCTCCAGCATAGTATCCAAAGCCATAGTCAAACCCATGAATTTGTACACCTCCACCTATATGCGGAAGTCTTGTGGCAATATTATAACCATACCATATTAAAGGACTTTGAGCATTTTGTACTACGTTACTAAATCCAGGGCAGCTAGGATTAAAAGCAGGATTTAGTATACAAGGATCTACGCTATAGTTTGCTCTAACATACGCATCTTTAACCTGAGGTCCATAACAACTGTTAGGAGCTCCAGCATTAGGTAAACAGGCCCAAAATCCTGCATCCATTCCATAGATGCCCATGTTTACTGAACCAGCTTGAGCCAAAGGTTTTGCTCCGGCAAAGGTAACAGTTTCTGCAAGTGTTTGCCAGTTAGGATTATAAGCAGGATTACCGTCGTTAATATTTTTTAATCCGAGTTGATGTGTATAAAAAGTAGCAGCACCTGAAGCAGGATAATAGCCTACCTCTACTCTTAGTGTGTCTTGAGGCCCACTTAAGTTTTCACAACTACCGCCTATACTATTTGCACATGGAAAACGATATTTTAAACCATACATAAAACCTGTTACGAATACTGCATTAGTATTTTGATAACCATGTGGAAATGAACCTAAACTTATACCAGCAACACCCATTTCTTCACCAAGATAACTAAAAGTATAACCATTGCTTGGATCAAAACTACCCTGTGGGCTACCATAAGGAGACCAATTACCTGCTGCTCCAGTAGTGCTGGTCCAACCGTTATTGGTTTTTAGACTACTATCGTAAGGTATTAAATTACCTGAAATGGAATCAATGCTATACCCACTAGGAGTATTCACAGAGCCCGACACAACCTGCGCATAAGCACTGCCTATAAGTAAAACCAAGGCAATGAATATGGCTATGCCAAAACCCTTGGTCCACTTATAGTTAAAATGCTTGTGATTAAATTCTTCCATTTAACCTTCTTTGACTGGCTTAGGCATTTTGT
>SXGQ01270344.1_pt1 | contig 100018 bp, 95 predicted proteins | sample 3178371 | NCBI WGS metagenome assembly SXGQ01 (sample SAMN11356859, study PRJNA531348) | freshwater metagenome | isolation source: freshwater sample F1-20 | place: China: Fuxian Lake, Yuxi | collected 2017-12-25 | reverse complement strand
GTCGGATAACGAGAAACCCTTGTCTAGACTGGAGCGGGCGATGGGGATCGAACCCACGACGTCCACCTTGGGAAGGTGGCATTCTACCGCTGAATTACGCCCGCAAAAGCCAAAGGGATAGATTACCTTAATCTACAGATGCTTCAAGTGATGATCAATCCAGTCTAAGAGTGATTCGCCGCCTGTCAATCTTTGTTCAGCGATATATATTGGAAAAATGGTAGATCTGCGATGATTCTCGGTAAGTTTGACAGCATCTTTTTCGGTACAGATTAGGCAAGTTGCTCCGGCGGATGGAGCCTGATGATCTAACTCGATTAGATCTGAAGGAGAGATGCTTTCATGATCATGAAAATGTTTGGAACCTACGATATTTAAACCAGCTCGCTTGAGATCATACAGAAAAGCCTTGGGATGTCCTAGTGCCGACCAAGCAAATGCTGGTGAGTTTTTTAATGCTTCATTTTTAAGTATATGAGGGACATTCCAACCCCTTAATTGATGGATTTCGAAGTCAATAAAGAAAATAGGACCCCCAGATCCATGCTCCGACCACCAAGTCCTGAGAGGATTTTGGCTTTCGAGGCCTGCTGAGCGAGTTACGACGCATATTTGAGCTCGGCGCGCGTTGGATAGTGGTTCGCGTAGATGACCTACGGGAAGACAGTGGCCATTATCAAAAGGGTTTTGTCCGTCTATTACTAAAATATCAAGATCACGATGAACAGCTCGATGTTGAAACCCGTCATCAAGAAGAACTAAATCTAATTTTGGGTCACGTTGATGAGCAAGTTCGATTCCTGCCATTCTTTGAGCGCTGACGATTACCCGACCTGGGCCAAGTTGTCGGTGCATGAGGATCGCTTCATCTCCAACATCCTGAGCTGAATGATGTGTTTCGATCGAGACGGGTCCAGAGAGTTTCCCGCGATAACCCCTTGAGATCACAACATTCCGCAGACCTCGATCTTGTAGTTGTTGAGCCAAATAGAGGGTAAGAGGCGTTTTGCCGGTACCACCCGTCGTTAGGTTTCCAATAGAAACCACGGGTAGGGGAGCCCAATGGGATCGATGAGGTTCTCGATCATAACTGCGATTACGTAGGGCTACGATGAGTCGGTATAGACCCTCGAGGGGAAGCAGAAGCCAGCGGAGCCAAGCCATAGTAATAAGAATATCAGGCTGAGTAAGTACCGATTCTTCATTACTTAAGTAGTAATACTATCAATTCATTGACACTAAAATGGATAGATGAGCGATGGCATTTTTCTCCCCGAAGTTCCCAGAGGAACACTTTTGGTATTATCTCAACGACTCGAGCGTTGCACCACCGCAAGACCACAAATTTTATCGGTTCTTGAGGGCGAAAATGATGCTGTAGCGCTTCAATCTTCCCTATCTTGTTTACTCTGGCAGGTCTTCATTCAAAGTAATTGGTGTGGTTTTTATCGTCACATCGATGATCAAGAATTAGTCGTGGGACCTTATCAAGGTGGCATGGGATGTTTACGTATTCCTTTCAGTCGAGGTGTTTGTGGTGCTGCAGCTCGCGAAAACAAAACTCAGCTAGTACCAGATGTCCATCAGTTTCCAGGCCATATTGCTTGTGATGATGCCACACGATCAGAATGCGTAGTCCCCCTTCGAGATCATTCAGGACAAGTCCGCGGGGTATTGGATTTAGATTCCACGCACCTCTCCGGATTTGATTCGCAGGAAGCCGCCTTCTGCGAGAATCTACTTCAAGAAATTTTTAGTCGACCGGTTCGTTGGTAACATCATGGAGATCGAAGTTTGGTCCGATGAGTTTGGTGTCCGATGGGAACTTGTAGAACTTTCTTATGGAGAAGGTTCTGAATTCCTGATTAGGGAACGTAACTCTCTCGATGTTCTCGATGGAGACGGTCGAGAAGGACTTGCCATTCTAGCTAGATTCAATACTCGCGAGTCGGCAGAGGCCTATCTTTATGAAGAAGGTTTTGAGCCTAGCCCCCGTTCAACTTAAGAGCGCGAGCGGCAGCGGTGAGTGCCGGCACGACTTCGAATAGATCGCCGACGATTCCGTAGGAGGCAATTTTGAAGATAGGAGCTTCTGAATCTTTATTGATAGCCACGATATATTTACTTGAACCCATTCCAGCTAAATGTTGAATAGCTCCGCTGATACCACATGCGATATACAGGGTAGGACTTACCACTTTTCCCGTCTGTCCTACTTGCATACTATGGGGTAAACCCCAACCCGCGTCGACTGCAGCACGAGAAGCACCCACAACACCGCCGAGAGCATCCGCAAGTTCTTCTAAGATCTTGAACTGTTCTCCGCCTTTCATGCCGCGGCCACCGGAGATAATCACATTGGCTTCGGTGAGGTCAGGTTTATTTGTGCTTTTGGCAAGAAGCTCTTTCACGATGGCTTTGAAGTCTTGAGCAGGAGGGGCAAGTGATTCAATTTGAGCTGTTTCTTTTTTTTCTTGAAGACTAAATAGATTGGGTCGAGTAGATAGAACAGCTATATGATCTGCAAAGCCTAGAGTCATCAGTGCTTTTCCAGCATAAATAGGGCGAACAACTTGAAAAGATCCAGAGCCTGGAATAATTTCGATGATCTCATTTGCATAACCACCCTTGAGATTCGCGGCGACACGAGGCAGAACATCTTTACCTAGTGACGTAGCTGCTCCCATGATGACCCGTGCTTTCTTATCTCGGGCTAATGAAATTAGAGTCTGTGCATAGAGGTCTGAAGAGTAGGCAGACAAGCTAGGTGAAAAGCAGGTGAAGATGTGTTGTGCTCCATATGCTTGGGCTTCTTCATGACCAATAGCCTCTGAACCCAGAAAAACGGCTGCGATGGGAACCTGAAGTGAAGTGGCTACTGACTGCGCAGCCGAGAGGGATTCAGCGCTAGCTTTTTTTAGGTGACGATCTTTAACTTCACAGAGTACAAGGATCATAAGTTTTTCCTAGATTAAAAGATTTTGGCTTCGTTTTGAAGTGCGGAGAATAAGGCTTGAGCCTGCTCCTGAGGTGTTCCTGTCAACTGACGTCCCTCTGCTCGAGGTGGCGGCAAACTTAATTTGAGGGTTTGAAGAAATGGCACCTGATTTTGGGAAGAGGCCAAAGTAATAATTTCTTTTTTCTTTGCAGCCATAATGCCTTTAAGATTTGGGTAACGGGGATCATTAAGCCCTTTTTGAGTAGTCACAACGGCAGGTAAATTACCTTCAATCACTTCGAGCCCAGATTCGATTTGTCGCTCTGCAATAAAACGCCCCTGATCGATAGTTAATTTAACAACTACATTGGCTTGAGCAAGGCCCAGAAGTTCAGCTAACATGGGACCCACTGCTGCATTATCCCCACCGCTTCCTTTATTACCAAATAATAAAAGATCAAATCCTCGATCTCGTATGGCATCAGCCAAATAGGTAGCTACGACGAGTGGATCATCACACTTGTCAGGGGTAGAAACATGAAGAGCCTCGTCAGCTCCGAGGGCTAGTGCATTACGCAGTACATCCTTGACGCGATCATTGCCAACTGCAATAACACTAACAATGGCTCCTTGAGTTTCTTTAAGGCGCATTGCCTCCTCGATAGCGTATTCGTCGTAAGGGCTAGTAACCCATTTAACATCAGCAAGATCTAAAGCCATCCCGTCAGGATTGATTTTTATTTTGGTTTCCGTATCGGGGACTTGCTTGAGTGCTACTAAAATCTTCATGAAAAGGGACCTTTCAATTCGGCTTCCAAGGCGGCACGACTGCGACCATTACCGAAAAGTCTATTCTATCGAAACTTAGCCTTCACCCCAAGGAGTTAGAAGGCTTTATCATCGAGAATTCATAGACAATCGTGTCGCCTTAGGGGAATCTAAAAATGAGCAAGGAGATTGGCGTGGCCTCAAAAGCAACATGGGTTCCTTCGGAGTATGCAGGGGCACTCGTAGTAACTGGAGGTGGTACAGGCGGACATTTTTTCCCTGCACAAGCACTTGCTGAAGGGTGGCAACTCAGACATCCTAATCAAAAAATTATTATGGTTGGTGCTCGCCGAGGCATCGAGGCTAAATGTCTCCCTCAACTTAGGTTTTCTTATGAACTTCTTGATGTCGAAGGTTTTGTAGGACGATCACCGTGGAGATTACTAACCTCTCTTTTTCTTTTGTGGCGTGCAGTTCGACATTTGCGTCGTCAATGGAAACGGTATCGCCCTGAAGCGGTTATAGGTACAGGAGGTTATGCAGCGGCCCCTGCATTGCGAGCAGCGATAAGCCTAGGAATCCCTATTTACTTACATGAGAGTAATGCTGAACCCGGGAAACTTATACATTGGATGGCACCCAAAGCTAAAAGAGTTTGGTGCGGCATGAAAGAAGTTCAAGATCGAGTTCCCGAAGCTTCATGCCTAGTCGTAGGGACGCCAGTGAGGACTTCTTTTAAACGTACTTTTGCAAATATCAAAACATTGAGTGCGCCTTATCAGCTTCTTGTCTTAGGGGGTAGCGGTGGGGCGCGTACTATCAATCAAGCCCTAATGAAATGTGCATCTACCTTACTTGAAGCCTTTCCCGATTGGACCATTCTCCATCAAATTGGAACCCGTGACTTTCCCTATTTCTCAAAACTGAGCCATCACCCTCGACATCAATTAGTAGCATTCATTGATGACATGGATCAGGCGCTAGAGCACTCTAGCCTTGTCATTTCAAGAAGTGGCGCTAGTATCTGCGCAGAGCTTAAAGCCTCAGGACGGGGTTCAATCCTCATTCCTTTTCCGAAGAGTGCAGGGGACCATCAACGTCGAAATGCTGAATCGCTTGCTCGTGAAGATAGAGCTATTTTAGTTTTAGAGCAATCACCCCTAGAGGATTTCATAGAAGCGCATGCGGCCTCACACATGCGCAATGCCTACGCGCGTCATACGCTTGCCAAGACACCTGAATTGAATCGCTCCGTGGAGTTGTGCCTCGACGATCTCGAGCAAAGTCTCGACTTAGTTTCAGCCAAGTAAGGTATGAATTTTCCCCGTTTATCTTTGGCCTCTTTGGTCTCGACCCTTCGAGGCTTGGGAGCTTCTCGTGCAGCAGTTTTACAAGATCATGAAATACATACTCTTCGAGATCTACTTTGGCAGTTGCCTTTTCGCTATCTCGACCGAGGTTCATTATGCGATTTAGGTTCATTAGGCTCTCAGCATTGCTCAATGCCCGGAACTACTCGTACTTTGGTCACGGTGATTGGAACAATTAGCCAAGTGAAATCAATTCGTACACGATTTGGGTTTCATATTCTGGAAATCCATTTATCTGACGATACAGGGTTCGTGAAAGTTCTTTTTTATAACCAACCTTATTTGGCTAAAAGCTTTAAGGAGGGTGAGCGAGCTTTAATTTTTGGCCCATTAACCCAAGGAAAATATGGGGTAGAGTTTCGAGTTCCCCACTATGAATTATTAGGTTCATCCACAGAGGATCTTTTTGTTCAACGTATTCTTCCCATTTATCGACGATTAGGTCCGATCACATCTAAAATAAGATCAAAACTCATTCTCGATGCTCTCGATGCACTCCACCCCCCCGAAGAACATCTTCCGCTGCACTTACATCGAGGCCTTCCTGACGAACTTCAATCTTTACGTTTCTTGCATCAACCTCCCGACGATTCCGATCTTGCATCTCTGAATGAAGATCGTTCGCTGGCCCACCAACGTTTAATTACTCAAGAACTCTATTCTTTTTCATTGGGTGTAGCCTCCAGAAGGGATAAGCGACTGAGTCGCAAAGGTCAGGCTGTAGTCACCTCTGATCAACTTCGAGAACAACTACGCACATATCTTCCCTTCACCCTAACTCCCACACAGCGCCGCTCCTTTAAAGAAATTGCTGATGATCTTCGAAGCGGTAAAGTCATGAATCGACTTTTGCAGGGAGATGTAGGATCTGGGAAAACCCTCGTTGCTTTTCTGGCGATGGCCATGGTTGCAGAAACAGGAGGACAGGCTGCCTTATTGGTACCAACGGAGGTCTTGGCGCGGCAACATTTCGCCACTTTTCAGAAATTATTGGGTGAACGTTCTAACTCGCTTCAATTATTACTCGGCGGTATGAAAGCTGCGGAGAAAAAGGAAGCTCTACTTCGCATTCAATCAGGCGAAGCTCGCTATATCATTGGGACTCACGCCATCTTTCAAGAAATAGTGAAATTTAAATCCCTTCAATTGGTGGTCGTAGACGAACAACATCGTTTTGGTGTACGCCAAAGGGAGATGATGAAAGAAAAAGGGATTGATCCCCACTGGCTAGTCATGAGTGCAACCCCCATCCCAAGATCCTTAGCTATGGCCATTTGGGGTGATCATGATCACTCTACAATCGAGGAATTACCTCCTGGCCGCCAGCCAGTCAAGTCTCTATTCTTTAGTCGGGAACATGCTGAAGAAGCTTGGGCATACATTGACCGCCATCTAAAAACAGGACAACAAGCCTATGTCGTGAGTCCCGCTATTGACCCCCAAGACGAATCTAAAGTCGTACTTCGCGATCTCCAAACGATGGAGATACTCTTGCGTAAGCGTTTTCCCAAAGTCATGATCGAATCAGTTCATGGAAAAATGAAATCTGAGGATATGACCGATCGGATGAAGCGTTTTGTTTTTGGCGCAACTCAAATTCTAGTAGCTACAACCGTAATTGAAGTAGGAGTCGATGTTCCGAATGCAACCATTATGGTCGTTGATCATGCTGAGCGCTTTGGACTCTCTCAACTTCATCAGCTTCGTGGACGAATTGGTCGTGGTGATCATGCGGGAGTTTTTATTATGATTTCGGATCAGGAATCAGAACGACTCAAAGCCCTGTTAACACTTCAGGATGGCTTTGCTATAGCTAAAAAAGATCTTGAGTTACGTCAATCAGGAGATTTCTTCGGTACAAAGCAGTCCGGGTTACCAACATTTATTGTGGCTAACGCCTCAAGGGATGAGGATATCTTGACGAAATGCAAGCGCTACGCAGAAGATCATGTTCAGGAAGGTCTCAGTCCGAAAGAGCGGTTATGGATTCGTCTCGAACACAAAAATTTTACGTTGGCAGATATTTCTTAGGGTTTGCGATTCTTCAGATGAGCACTGATTTTCGGTAAGAGTTCTTTTGGACAGAATTCACTTAGATCCCCGCCAAAAAAACCAATCTCTCGTATCAGTTTAGAGCTCACCGCAGAATATTTTTCTTTAGGCATCAAGAAGATAGTCTCTAAGTCTGATGCCAGTTTACGATTGACCAAAGCCATTTGAAATTCATATTCAAAATCACTAAAAGCCCTGATGCCACGGATGATGAAGTTAGCTTTTTGTTTTTTTGCAAAATCTACCAAAAGACCCTCAAAACTAGTGACCTTCACGTGGGGTAGATGCTGGGTCACGGACTGGAGCATCTCCATGCGTTCATGGACGGAAAAAGAGCAACCTTTCGTGGGGTTCTGGAGGACGGCAACTGTGAGCTGATCTACGAGTTTTTCCGCCCGCATGATCAAATCTAAATGTCCCAAATGGACAGGATCAAAGGAACCGGGGTAAATGGCTGTGCGCATAAGGAGAGCTCTCTAATTTCCTTCAGATTATCACCAAGGGCTGTGGTTTTGGCTAACCTATGAGTATGGCGAAGCGCAGATCTGTTGGTTTAATCTTCGGGGGGGAATCCCCTGAACACGAAGTCTCTATCGTGACGGCTAGAAGCATTGCTCAGCACCTCGATCCCCTAATCTATGATGTGATCCCCATTGGAGTTGCCCGTAATGGGGTGTGGACGGTGTTGACTATGAATGGCAAGACACCTTTTGATCGACTCACATCTCAGGAGCGACCAGAAAAAAGTGATCATCCTTTTCTGCCCTTAGAGAAAGGTGCCGAAGGGACTCCTTTGCCCGATGTTTTCTTTAATGCGATTCATGGCGCCACAGGAGAAGATGGTCAACTTCAAGGGTATCTTCAGCTTTTACATCGCCCTTATACGGGAGCCGGTCTCCTGGCAATGGCGGCAGGAATGGATAAATGGATAACAAAACGCATTTGGCAATCAGAAGGACTCCCCGTAGTTCCTTTTGTGGGGCTGACAGAAGAACGATGGCAGCAAAGTCCGAAAGAGAGTATTCATGCGATTGAATCTTTGGGATTTCCACTCTTTATCAAGCCAGCAAATCTAGGATCAAGTATTGGTATTGAAAAAGTCAAAGTAGCATCTGACCTGGATGCTGCGCTCGCCCGGGCATTCACTTACGATCGTCGGGTTCTTATCGAACAAGGGCTTTCGGTCCGAGAGTTAGAAGTAGCCGTTCTAGGAGGCGAGGACCCCCTCGTTTCAATCGTTGGAGAGGTCCTAGTTGGCGAAGAGTTTTATACTTTTCATGACAAATATGTTGGTAAAAAGTCAAAAACTCAAATTCCTGCAGAAATCCCAACCCTCGTCTCCGATCTGATTCGCCACCAAGCGCAATTGGCTTTTCGGGCTCTTGATGCTTATGGAATGGCTCGCGTTGATTTCTTCATGGAAAAAACTTCGGGTAAGATTTTTCTCAATGAAATCAATTTAATCCCCGGGTTTACAGCGATCTCTATGTACCCGAAACTCATGGAAGCTTCAGGGTTAAACTATGCATCACTGCTCAATCGCCTGATTGACTTGGCTTTCGAGCGCCACGCGAAGGACCTTAAAAAAAATCGTGGATTCGAATCAGGTCATACGTGGGCTTAGGGCTATCAGAATTTTTAGTTCGCTCTCAATGCGCTGATAAACTAATCATATGAATCCGCGCAATTGGCTTGTCTTAGGTACTTTGCCCATCATCTTAGGTGTGACAACTCCATATTGGAGTTCAACGCGCAAATGGAGCACTCCCGCAACTGCGGTAAACCCCCAAGATCCAACTACTACAAAAAAGATCGATATCAATCGAGACGAATTAGCTGGTCTGACGGATATTCAAGATATTCTCGAGCTCATTGATGATCGTTATGTTAATAGCCCTAATATAGAATTAGCCATCAATGGGGGTATTCAGTCGGCCTTAGAAAAATTGCACCCCTTTAATTCTTGGTTGAGTATTTCCGACCTCAAAGAGGAAGATTCCGGAGACGCCTCGACCGGTATGACTTTGGTTAAAAGAGGTATTTATGCGACGGTTCTTTCCGTGGTCCCTCAAGGGCCAGCAGATCGTGCAGGTATTCGTCCCGGCGAAGTCATACGACGCTTGAATAACCAAACATTGAACAATATGAGTGCATGGAAAATGCAACGACTCATGAAGGGTACAAACGGCACGCAACTTGAAGTACAACGATTTCCACAAGATGCTGTCAAAGCCGAAAAGACGATTTTAAAACTTGAAGTCATCCCGAATAATCCAATAAGTTTGCAAACATCTCCAAGGGGAACCTTGATATCTCTTCCGGATTTAAAAATAGGTCGCGATAAAGAATTCGAAAATATCTTGGCGCGCCTAAAATCGAGTCAGACTCTCATCTTAGATTTGAGAAATAATAGTGAGGGTTCGATCGAGGTTGCTCGAAATATTGCTGACCTATTATGTAGTCAGGGCACATTTGCAATCGTCCGACCCAACAATAAACCTGAACTTAATCTTGTTATCAATTCATCAGGTACGCGTGGCTCGATGAAATTAATCGTTCTCCAGGATGCATCAACCTCTGGGGTAGCAGAACTCCTTGCCTCAGCCCTTAAACGTCTTGGTAAAGCAAAAATCCTAGGTAGTCGAACGGCTGGCCTCGGAGTAGCCTTGGCTAGAGTTCCCTTGAGTCAAGGTGGGGCTTTGGAGCTTGTATCGGAGCGTTGGACTGGAGCCGGACTTGAGAAATTAGATCAAACGGGAGTGAACGTTGACCAACCGATCAAAGATTTTGGTTCCCGTGAGCGATTGCTTGATTTCATTCTAGATAATCTCGAGGCTTCTGCTCGGGGGATCAAGGGTTCCTAATGCCCTCCTCTCGATCTTTTTTTGTTTTGACATCAATACGGATTTGGCTAGCTGCTTTAGTTATCGTCTTAATTGGAAGTTTCTTTTATTTCCGTGTAACTTCTATTGCCCCTCCACAGTCCCCTCCGGCACTACTGAAGTCAAAAGTAAAGGATGTTCCACGGGCATCACCCATTAAGCCTCCTTCATCAACTTTATCCTCACGTCCGAGGACAGATCGTCCTCGTGTAATTTTAATCATTGATGATTTTGGATACGTGAATACAGATATCGTTGAAGCTTTTTGTCGTCTCCCCGTGCCTTTTGCCGGTGCTGTTTTACCATATCAACCTGAAAGTCGATCAAGTGCAGAACGTCTCAAGCAGAATAAGAAAGATGTCATGCTGCATTTACCTATGGAAGGCCGGGCATTAGCTAATCCAGGACCGGATGCACTTCTCGATTCGCTGACCGAACAAGAAATGATCCGAAGAGTACGAAAGGCGCTACAGGCAGTGCCTCATGTTGTCGGTGCCAATAATCACATGGGATCTGTTGTGACATCAGATAGAGTCAAGATGAATTGGATTCTTCAAGAGATCAAAGCCCAGCGAATATTTTTCATTGATAGTCGTACTGCTGTCACGACTGTAGCAGCGGAGGTTGCGGAGAAACTTCAAATACCTCAGGCCTCTCGACATGTTTTTCTCGATGATGTTAAAGAATTTAAAGCCATTGAAATTCAATGGAAAAGAGGATTGAAAATTGCTAAACAACAAGGCCAAGTCATCATCATTGGTCATGTTTATCCCGAGACACTCAATGCGCTTCAGCGTCTCATACCTGTCGCGACTAAAGAAGTCGAATTCATTCTGCCCAGCAAAGTTCTTTTAGAAAACTAAAGAGCGATCGTAGTTCGTATTCCATCTTGTGAAAGGGTGGATTGATAGTGACGTAAACCTTTAAGCCCCGTGGATAGGAGCACGCTGAAGACCTCACGACTGTTGCCATGATGAGTAATACCTTGAACTAAATCCCCAGAAGTGACACCTGATGCAACAAAGATAATCTCAGAACCCGGAGCAAGGTCATCGGTGAAATAGGTCTTATTGAAATCAACGCCCATTTTTTCCGCCGAAGCTCGACTGGCAGTATTGTGGTCCGTGACTAAGCGTCCCTGAATTTCGCCTCCCAAACATTTCAAGGCTGCAGCAGCAAGAACACCTTCTGGTGCTCCACCTGTTCCCATGACGCCATGAGTTCCGGAACCGCTAAGTGAAGCCAAAATACAGCCACTTAGATCTCCATCAGAAATAAGATTGATATGAGCTCCAGTTGAGCGAATTGATTCAATGAGCGTTTGGTGGCGAGGGCGATCGAGAACAGTAATATGAATGTCATTTAAAGGAAGGTTAAGAGCTTTTGAAATCGCCCTAAGGTTTCTTTCAACAGACCACTCAATATTCACTTGACCCTTGCAGGCTGGACCGACTGCTAGTTTTTCCATATAGAGGTCGGGGGCATGGAGTAAACCCATTTCAGGTGCCGCAGCAAGAACCGTAATAGCGTTAGGAAGATTTTCTGCACATAAATTCGTACCTTCAAGAGGATCTACAGCAATATCAATTTTTTCTCCTCCGAGTCCTACTTGTTCTCCAATGAATAACATCGGTGCTTCATCGCGTTCGCCTTCTCCAATAACAATCGTCCCTTGCATAGGTACAGATTTCATTGCATGCCGCATGGCTTCTACTGCTAACCTATCACTCTCTTTCCGGTCTCCATGTCCTATGGAGGGAGCACACGCTAAAGCAGCATCTTCCGCTATTCGTAAAAAATGAAGATGTAGTTTAGGGTCCAATCTGATATCCGAATAGTTTCTCTCTTAGAGACTACCCAATCTCTGTAGACAATGTAAGAAGGGTAGACGGACACCCCAGATTTCGTTACATTAAGAGGCTACCCTCGGGGCATGGCTCAGCCTGGTAGAGCGCTCGGTTCGGGACCGAGAGGTCGGAGGTTCGAATCCTCTTGCCCCGACCATACTGCAGTTACCTTTTCGATGACTTGGCACGTTTCCTTAGAAGGTCTAAAGCTGTTTTGAAGATGTCTTCTTCTTGGGTCTTAATGGTACGAGGCGATGGGGGATCTGAGGGGATGATCACTAAACTTGTGATTTGAACGCCTGTATGAGTTTTCAAACGATCACGTAATTGTGGCCATGACTTCATGCTTGAAGCCTGAAGAGCGGGCAAGGCGACAAGATCCGAGCACCCAACAACTAATTTTGAACCCCTTAATTCAATTGGAAATGTTTTTTGGGCAATCAAGGGACCGACTAAATACCCCCAGGTATTTTGAAGGCGTTCGAGGACATGAGGCTTCAATGGAGAGGCATAAGGACCTCGCAATCCTTGGCCAAGTCTTTTAATAGTCATGTCCTCATTGTATCTTGCCCCTTATATGGGGAATGAAACTTGATTTAGGGCAAAATCATAGAAAGAGGGAATCTACCATGGCCGACGAAAGTATTGTTATTCCCGGAGTTGAGAAGGGATCAATTCGGGATAATGCAGAAGTAATCGCTTTTGCGATGATTATTATTTTTTTCTTTAAGACATTCGTAGCTCAACAATTTAAAATTCCAACTGGATCAATGCGGGAAACCTTAATGATTGGAGACCATTTACTCATCAACAAATTTATTTTTGCTAGTGCATCCTCGGATTTTGAGCGTGCGATCTCGCCGATACGTCCGGTTCAGCGCGGCGATATTATTACTTTTCGTTGGCCTATTGATCGCGAGCAGGATTATGTTAAACGAGCTGTTGCACTTCCAGGGGATACATTAGAAATCAAAAATAAAAGACTTTATATAAATGGACAACTGATCACCAATACTTTTCAATACCATATCCCCCAGCCCGCTATCGATAATATCGGACGCCAGTCTGGCGATGTTATTTCGGGACCATGGCCTATAGAGCGCTTTGCCGGAATCTCAACGCCCCCCAAGGGATCTTGGCCTTTCTCAGAGTCAGATACTCTCGATATGAATAGACAAGGAATGCAAAGTCTCATTGTCGATAGTTTTGCGGATAATCTTCCTTTATTGAAGATTCCTCCAGGTTATCTTTTTGCAATGGGCGACAATAGGGATAACAGCATGGATTCACGTTACTGGGGTTTCGTTCCTATTGATCATCTTCGCGGAAGGCCCTTTTTAGTTTGGTGGAGTTTTCGAGAAGGCGATAAGGATTACGAGAATGGTCGCGTACCTCAAGGCCCCCTAGATGTGTTAATCGATATCACAGACACTGTTCGATTCTTTTTCGTGCGTACTCGTTGGGAGCGCACTGGCTACATACCACGATAAAAAAGTTTTTTAGGACTACTCTCGATGAAACAAATCAAAATCTTGCTTGGTTTTTGTCTTGTTTTCCCCCTTCAGGCCTGGGGGTTTAAGGCCCATAAAATTATTAGTACGCAATCGCTGAAAACCCTACCTCCAGAGACGAAGGCTTGGTTCATCGGCCAAGAGGCCTATTTTGAGGAGCGTTCAATCTATCCTGATCAAAAACGGTCCACAGATCGGTCCGAGGCCCCACATCACTTTTTGAATTTAGAGATCTATCAGGCTGAACGGTTGGCGCCACTCACCATCGAGGAAGCATCAGTTCGAGTGGGAGCTGATAAATTCCAGAGAACTGGAACAGTGCCATGGAGAGTAAATGAATTTTATGAGCTCTTGGTTGAAGCGTTCCGAAAAAAAGATATTGAAGAGGTCGTTCGCCTATCTTCAGAGCTAGGTCATTATGTGGCAGACGCCCATGTACCTCTTCACTCAACTATCAATTATGATGGACAGCTGACGAACCAAAAAGGACTTCACAGTGCTTGGGAATCCCAATTGGTTCAGAAATTCGTGGATCAAAATATGATCGAAATAAAAGAGGCCAAGCCTTATAGTAAGCCCACATCGATTTCATTCTCTTGGATCAATGAGTCTTTTGCTTTAGTTCCGAAAGTGCTTGCCTCAGATCAATCAGCTATGTCACAAACTCAGACTGGCATTCAGAGAAATACGCAGGAATATTGGGAAGCCTTCTGGACCCTCGAGGGCACCACCGTCATTCAGAGAATGCATGCAAGCAGTCAAAGTATAGGTAATATGATTCTATCGGCTTGGATTGATGCAGGAAAACCGCAGCCTCCTCGTTAAAAAGTCGATGTGCAAGACCTTACTTGCGTGTGAGCCAAAGTTTGACCATACGCCCCTGAGAATCTCTCGACTCACAATAATACTTAAGAGGACCTTTAGTATCTCGTTCTTGTACTTGTAGGAGAGGACTTTGACCTTCAAGAAGAGGAATTAGGTCGTGGGGGCGATCAATCGGTAGCCTGATTAGTAACGGAATCTCGGAAAGTTTATTAAAAAATTGTGGAGGCTCCCCGCTTTCTTTCCGGAGATGGAAACCATTAGAAACGGTTCCTTCTATAGTTGCTTGCAACATGCCGGCCACTCGAACTTCAGCTGCGAAGCGCTCACCCTCAATGAGCAATCTTAGAGTACCCATTCCCTCTTGTTTATAAGCTTTGTAGGTCCACGCGTAAGACCCTTGATAAGAAATAGGACCGATCTCTTGAGCCATTACAAGGCATGGCATAAGGAAGTGAAGGTAAGGTCGCATAATGCTATGGATTTGGCAAAGTGAGTTGAAGTTTTTTTAGATTAAGTTTGCGACGAAGATCGTCTCTACGTTTGAGGAGCAATTCTTCTTGTCGTTGGCGTAGAGCTAAAGCTACCTCTAGAGCAGATAGAGATTCTTCATCGCGACCTTGGGCAGCGAAACATTCAAAAAGATGGACATGAACATCAAAACTTTGAGGATTTAAGGATTGGGCCTTGAGTAATAATTTTTCAGATTCCGCGTAGCGGTTTTGTTTAAACCTAAGCCATCCGATGGAATCCAATATGTGTTCATCTTCGGGCCTAAGTCTATAGGCTTCTTCTAAAAGATTAGAAGCTTCTAATAAAGAACTTGATTGATCGAGTAATGCATAGCCAAGATTGTTTAAGATTGTGGTGTTCTTCGGGTCTAGAGCCATGGCTTTCCGCAAAGCTGCAATCGATTCGGTCGATTTACCTAAATTACTCCAACAATTGCTCTCAAGTATGAAAGTTGTAGCGGTTGGGTTGAGCTCCGAGAGCATGGAAGACATTAAAAGAGCCAAAGAAGCCTCTTCTCCAATAAAAGATTGATGGATTTCCGCCCTGCATCGCTGTGAGATAGCGCGTAATAAATTGGGACTTGGAGATAGTCGAGAAAGATTCATTGAAGGAGGTAGAAGTTCTTTTAAATTGATAGCTACTTCAGATTCCTTGAGGTTTAGGAGATAGCGTAATTGCGCTTGAGCTTCCCTCCAATCTTCTTTAGCTACCCATGACATGAATGTATGAATGGCAACAATCGAATCAACCCCTTTATTTTGTTGATCACTTCGAACAAATTCTAATAATGAGTTATAACGTTCCATTAGGAACCAATTATAAACAAGCATCGTCTGGGTTTTTTTCCTAAGCGGATTTTGTAAATCATCTTTGATTTCGTCCCAGAGTGCCAGGAGATATTTACTAGCCTCTTCATAGTTATTTAATTTGATTTCGGCCTGCGCAGTAGCAAATCGGATACGATGCGAGGGCCTTATAGTTAAGGCAGTCTTGAAACTCTCCAAAGCCTGACTATATTTCTTGAGATCTAATTGTATGAGTCCAAGAATTTCCCATGAATCTGGTTCGACTTTGAGGACTTGAGATAAGAGAGCGTAGGATTCTTCAGCGTGCGCAAGATAATTTTTCTTCAATTGCTCATTGGCAAGAGTTTCTAAAGCTTGAAGTGATTTTTGGTCGCCACTTTGATTAACTAGATACAGAACAGATTGACGCTGGGATTCATATCGATTAAGTTGCTCGGAGAGAATTAAGATCCGTTGCCATGCAGGTATAAAATCCTCACGAAGCGATACGACATTAAGCCATGACTCAAGAGCTTCGCTATAATCATTCTCGGACTCACAAAGTTCAGCATTTCGACCCCATAATTCGATTTCTTGAGGTACCTTTTCTGTGGCAGATTTCAAAACTGTTCGAGCTGCTGGTATGAACTTATTTTCTTTTTTGGCGCGGGCATAGGCAATAAGTCCCCATTGGATAGTGATCTCTTGTTGTGTGGGGGCGAGTTCATGGGCTTTCTGTATTTTTTCCCATGCTTTTTCCAGCTTGCCTAATTCTTTATAACATTCAGCAAGTCTTAGGTTCAGTTCGGGACTTGAACCCATTGTGGCCTCAAACTGTTGGTAGACAGGGAGGGCCAAAGTATATTTTCTCTGATTTTGAAGATTGCGAGCTTGAAGAAACAGATGGATACCTGGAGAAGTTGGCTGGACTTGGGCTGCAATAGGATTCTGCATCGTGAAGACTGAAATCAGGATAGATAAAGGGAACATAGAATCCATTCGAATAGGGGTCTTTAGCAGTTTATCTCTTTATCAAGTTTAATTGAACGACGGTCATTAAGTTTGTAAACGAGAATAAACTTCGACGTATGCCCGATGAAACGACTCCATGCCGCAACTTACCAAAATTGCACGCTCTCCTGTTCGAGGCAATGGCTCAGTGAAGGTTTGACCTCCGGTTGTATTTTCTTTTTTCTTATCCCACGCAAAAAAAGGAGCACTCTCATCCCATAAGGGCCAAGAATAGGAATAAGCACGCAATTCTCGGATCCATTTTTCAGTAAGGGAGTGTGGAAATTCAGATATGGCAAGTAATGAAGACATTGAGCAGGCCACCAGGAGACCGAAGCCGACGGCTTGGCCATGGGGAATTTGAAACCGAGAAGCAGCTTCGATGGAATGGGCAACGGTATGTCCAAGATTTAGGAGTCTTCGATTTCCTTCGTCTCTTAAATCTTTATGAACAATTGATGTTTTTGCGAAAATACATCGCTCCACATCAGCACTGAGTGATGAAATTACGGTGGGCTGACTGAGGCGGTCATTAAGTGAGGCTAGCCAGCCCCGATCACCCTCAAGAAGTGCCATCTTTAAAATTTCCCACTGGCCATTTTGGAGATCTAATGGTGTAAGCGTTTTTAGAAATTCATTACAAACCACCACACGCTTAGGCGGATAGTATGTCCCCATTTGATTTTTAGCATCTCCCAAATTAACTGATGTTTTACCTCCGATGGAAGCATCAACTTGGGCAACAAGAGTTGTAGGCCAGATGTGCCAATGAATACCCCTCAGATAAAGCGAGGTTGCTAGGCCCACTAGATCGCTCAGAACTCCACCACCTACGCATACAATTACCGCCTGCTTAGGGAGCTGAATCTGAGACCAAACTTCTAGACACCTCACGACTTCGGCAACTGATTTTTTTTGTTCAGATACATCGAGCCAAAGTTCACCAAGGGGGGGTAAAGGAGCCCAAGTCTCCCACGAGGATCTAACTTTAGAATCACCTACTATGAACCAGGATTCTTCTGGTAATAGCTCTTTTTTGACCTTAACCTCTGTCCAAATCTCGGTCGGAAAACCGGAGGGGAGGCTTAGGAGGGGCATCTTGAATCCATGAAAAGGTGTTTCTCTAGTTTAACGATGAAACAACTTCGTTTCCTTATGGGAAACTAAAAGAATATGAGTGGTGAATCTCTTGATTTCTTTCAAAGCGACCAAGTGGCTGATAAGCCACAGCGTTATACGCTTCTAGTTAGATTGGCTGCATATTTAAAGCCCTACTGGCTACAAATTTCGGGGCTGTTAGCCTTAATGACCCTTGGAGCATTTCTAGAGGTACTTCCAGCTACCTTTACTGTTTTGATCATTGAAAGTATTACGCGCAACGGGAACACAGCATCGTTAATGCCTCTCGTACTAAGTTTTTTTGGAATCATTTTAGCGGGTATGCTTGTAACTTTTATTCGCTATATCGTTTTGGCATGGGTTGGACGAAATGCCATGTTGGACCTCCGTTCAGAACTATTTCGTCACCTAATGACTCGTTCTACATATTTCTTTCATCACAACCCTGTAGGTCGATTGATGACCCGAGTTACAAGCGATGTTCAGAATTTGAACGAAATGTTTTCCTCAGGATTCGTCGCTATTCTTGGAGATTTCTTATCGCTATTAGCCATCGTGATTTGGATGTATACCAAGCACGCAGGAATGGCAACTGTCGCCCTTGCGATTATGCCTTTTTTATTAGTTGCCACTGAGATTTTTCGTAGAAAAGCGGGGCATGCATTCCGAGAAACTCAGGGTCGCTATGCGGCTATTCAGTCCTTTGTCCAAGAACAGATATCAGGAATGCCTCTTGTGCAAGTTAATGCTCAAGAAAATGAAAGTCGACATAAATTTCGAGAACTTAATAATAGTTACCTTAGCGCCTTTCTTCGAACTATTTTGGCCTATTCTATTTTCTTTCCAGTGGTTGAATTCCTTACTTCAGCGACCTTGGCTGCCCTAATCTGGTATGCCAGTCTTAAACTCGAGCTGGGGCTCGTAGATTTTGCCCTATTGATTGCATTTATTCAGTTAACCGGTCGTTTTTTCAGACCAATTCGAGAGCTTGCAGAACGTTACAACATTATGCAAACAGCCCTAGCTTCTTCTGAAAGAATTTTCAAGTTGCTCGATAATCAGGACATGATCCCGAACGGACATCTAGCCGAAGATCCTAATTTCCAAAAAGATATATCATTCGAAAATATCGACTTCGCTTATGACGGGTATGGAAAAAGTGGGCGAACTATTATTCAAAATTTTTCGGGAAAAATTCCCAAAGGATCGCGCATTGCAGTGGTTGGTCATACCGGTGCTGGGAAAAGCACACTAATCAACTTATTGATGAGATTTTATGATGTCAATAATGGAAAAATAACTCTAGATGGTCAAGACATAAGACATTTTGACTTGAAAAAGCTACGGGCAATGTTCGGGTTAGTGCTTCAGGATGTTTTTGTATTTTCTGGAACCCTGCTGGAAAATGTTGTCCTAGATCATCCCGTAGATGAGGTAAGGCTTAAGGAGGTTCTCCAGCAGAGCCAATTATCGATTTTAGTTGATCGATTACCAAAAGGGCTTCAAACCCAAGTTGGTGAGCGGGGACAGAAAATGAGCGCAGGAGAACGACAACTACTCGCTTTCGCTCGTATGCTTTATCAAAATCCAGATATTCTGCTACTCGATGAAGCCACTGCTAATATCGACTCTGAAACAGAGCACCGTATTCAGGAAGTAATCGCTACTATCAGTCGGCGCATGACGACTTTCACAATTGCTCATCGATTAAGTACTATACGTGATGCAGATGAGATTTGGGTTTTAGATCAGGGTGTGATTATCGAGAGAGGAACGCACCAAGATCTCTTGGCCAAAGATGGACATTATGCGATGTTAGTCCGACTCCAATTCTCGGTAGATGCTGCCTGACGTGAATAAAACACCTTTTCCACCACTTTATGCCATAACAGATGACCGGATCTCTCGAACGCCGGCTGAGCAGATCAGGTATCTAGGGGATCTTGGATTTCCTTTGATTCAGCTCCGCTGTAAAAACCTCACGTCAAAAAATATTCAAGATCAACTGCAGCAGGCTCTAGAGGAATCCCGTGCTGCTGGTTGTTGGCCTCGCATTTGCCTTAATGATCGAATAGATCTCCTAGGGAGCATGCCAGTGGGTCTCATGCCTTGGGGTCTCCATCTAGGACAGGAAGACACACCCATCTCAGAAGCTAGAGCTCAGCTTCATGAAGGCCTGTGTCTTGGCCTGAGTTCCCACATTGAAGCCCATTGGCGAACTCTGCCCGAGGGTGTTCATCATTTGGGGGTTGGCCCTATTTATAAGCCTAGATCAAAACCAACATCATGGCCTCCGCTCGGATGGGAAGGTTTTCGTAGGGCAGTAGAAATTCTCGGCCCTATTTCGCAACCCATTGTCGCTATTGGAGGACTCCATCTGAAAGATCTTGAAAAAGCCTATGATGCTGGTGCCGATAGCGTAGCCATGATTACTGAATTGTCATCGACTCCTCAGCCTGAAAACATACTTTGGGAAGCCCAACAAAAACGATGGTATTCACGACGGATGGACTTGAAACAAGGAGTTATTTTAATCGGACACTCGGGTAGCGGTAAAACATCGCTGGGCCGAGACCTATCGTTACGTATGGGTCTTTCATTTATTGACCTCGATCTTGCTATTGAGAATAAATTTGGTAAATCAATCCCTCAATTATTTGAAGATCACGGCGAAAATCTATTTCGCCAACTCGAACACCAAGTAGCTCTTGAATGTCTGAAGCCTGGACAAGTGATCGCCTTAGGGGGAGGGGCTTGGCATCAATCAGAACTCCGTCTTTGGATTAAATCCCTGTCCTTGCCAATTCTTGTACTCGCAGAACCTCCCCGTAAATGCTGGAAGCGTCTTCAGTCAGGCCCTATTCGTCCCATGGCAACTTCAGAGTCTGAGTTTTTAGATCGATGTGCACATCGATCTATCGACTTATTAGATATGGATGAAATTTATTCGTGCGGCCATTCAACATCTGAATTGGCTGAATTATTGGCTCATAATTGAGCACATGAGAATCAGAAATATCTGACACAATGTGAGTATGAAAACTTTATCGCTTCGCGTCGATGTAGACACACTTCAAGGCTCCCTGTCTGGTATTCCAACTTTATTGAAAATCCTTGAAAAGCATAAAATTAAAGCCGGTTTTTATTTTAGCTTCGGCCCTGATAATAGTGGGCGAGCCATACGACGTATTTTTCGTAAAGGCTTTCTGTCTAAGATGTCCCGTACTAACCCCGTAAAACTTTATGGGATTAAAACAATGTTGTATGGAACCTTTTGGCCAGCCCCTATCATTTTCAAAGAATCCAAAGAGTTGATGCGTAGAGCCGTCGAAGAAGGACACGAGGTTGGTATTCATGCCTGGGATCATGTCGAATATCACGATTTACTCGACCATAAATCAGATCAATGGCTTAGCCAATGGTTTCAACAAGCACACGATGCGTTTGGAGAGGTTTTTGGACGAAGCGCAAAGGGAGCCGTTAGCCCTGCGTGGCGGTGTAATGATCAAACTCTGCTGATTCAAGAAAAATATGGTTTAGATTATGCGGGAGATTGTAGAGGTTCTGAGCCCTTTTACCCCATTGTAAATGGCCAAGTACTCAAAACATTACAAATTCCAACAACCCTACCGACTCTCGATGAATTGCTTGGTCTCGATGGAAGAACAGCCGTTGATGTCAACCGAGAAATCATCAGCTTAGTCAAAGAGGATGCTCTAAATGTTTATGCTCTTCATACTGAAGTTGAAGGAGGAGCCTTACTAGAAACATTCGATAATTTTCTCGGGGGCCTCAAGGACAAGAATGTACATTTTGTAACACATGAGGCATGGCTACCGGAATTGAAACAAAAAGCCATCACGCAACGACCCATGGGTAGAGGATTTCTTCCTGGTCGCTCAGGTTGGCTAAGCATGGCTTAAAACTATACTTGTTTGATCGTTTCTGTTGGTGGAAACCAGCGTTCCCAATAAACCAATACGGGGCTGGCGATAAAGATAGATGAATAAGTCCCTGTGATCACCCCAATAAACATTGGGAAGGCGAGATTATTAAGGGCAACTCCACCAAAAAGCCATAAACAACCTGAGACAAAAAGCATAGTTACAGAAGTTAATATTGTGCGCGACAGAGTCTGATTAATAGAGTCATTAATGAGTTGAGAAATAGAGGCTAACCTGTACTCTGGTTTGCGGGAATTTTCACGAATACGATCAAAGACAACGATGGTATCGGACATGGAGTAACCCATCAAGGTTAGGAAACTTGCCACAACTGGGACATTAAATTCGTATTTGAAAAGAGTGAATATTCCTAGGGCCATGAGTATATCGTGTAAAAGAGCGACGATTCCAGCCACCGCAAAACTCGAGGTGAAACGAAACATCACGTAGACCAGGATGGCCACACTTGCCAAGAATACTGCCCAGAGTGTTTTTGTAGTCCACTCTCCCGAAATGCTAGGCGAGAAACTTTCATCTTTGAGAATGCTAACTCCCCCAAATCGATAATTTTCCTGAATAAATTCCCTGATTTGAGGTGCGATACTTTGAGGCAAATCATCTATATTATTAAACATTCGCGTTACTTGCCTATTTCTTGAATTGATGATGAGGTTGGCAATATCCTGGTATTTAATGAATTTATATTTGATATCTCCCGAATAACCTAGCGGGTTACTGATCGCAAGTCGCTCAGTCAAATTTTGGGTTCCTTCTAAGTTGAGAGATGGTAGCGAAGAAGAATTGTCGGAATCCATCTCTTTAAAAATAGATTTCAAAGCTGCCGCTTGGATAGAGTTATCTTTAGTATCACCTTCTTTGGATGCCCTGACTTTTACAGAAAAGTCCTGAACACTCTTGTCGACTGTTTCATAGGAAACGACTTTTGCATCGGTAAATCCTTTATCAGCTAATTTATCCCGAATATCTTCTGGCTGAATATTGCCCTTGAATCTAACAGTCATATCATTCCCGCCGACAAACTGCATGCCTAATTGTATATGAGGGTTATTTTGTGGAGACCAGGGCCTAGCGACTATGAAAGTCGCAATGATTATTGTCCAGCTCAATATCAGTGCTATCCCTTTATATTTCATAAAATCAAAGGATGCATTTTGGAAGAATGTATGAGTACCTACGCTGATAGTTTTAGTATTTGGATCTCGATCAAGTATCCAATCATAAATAAACCGGGAAATATAAATACTGGTGAAAAGCGAGGCTACGACGCCAACGATAAGAGTGACTGCGAAACCCTTGACTGGTCCTGTGCCAAAATTTAATAACAAAAGAGCAGCAGCCAACTGCGTAACGTGACTATCTACAATTGTCCAAAAAACGCGGTCAAATCCCGCTTCGATAGATGCTTTGATGGAGCGACCAAGTCGCAGTTCTTCTTTGATTCGTTCGATGATTAATATGTTGGAGTCGACAGCCATTCCCAAGGTAAGAGCGAACCCTGCAATACCTGGAAGTGTCAATGTAGCTTTAAAGGATCCCAGAAGACCCATCATCACGATGAGATTTACTACAAGAGCTACGATTGCGTTAACCCCACTCCAGCGGTAGAAGAGGACCATAAAAATAATAATGGCAATAAAACCAAAAAGACTAGATTTAACTCCTGACCGAATGGAGTCTAAGCCTAATCCTGGACCAACTACGGTGTCGTCGAGGAATTTCATTGGAGCTCGAAGCGCACCACTTCTTAGTTGACTCGCCAAATCTTCAGCCTCTTGAGTAGGGAATCCGCCACCACGAGATATGGAGACAGATCCACCGATAATTTTTTCTCTAGCTCCAAGAATACTGACCACCTTGCCATCAAGCACAATAGCTAATTGGCGGTTCTCTTTCGAAGCAATACCCGTCAACTGGGCAAAATCTTCTGCCCCTTTTTGGTTTAGGATGAAGTTAACTTCATTTTTACCAAACTGATCTGGGCTTCGGTTTGCACCAATAATATCAGCACCATCAAGACCTCTTTTGCTGTCAAGAAGAACCCAGCGACGTATGACAGGCTCATCTTGAGCCTTGGTAGACGGTGTGATTTCAGAATTTTCAGTTTGTACATCTGGAAAAAGTTCGAATTCGGAAGGAATCTTTCCATTGAAATGCTTTTCTGCTTCTTCGCGCGTTGGAAAAAATAGAATATCGCTATTGGCTAGTAGACGCTGTTCTAACTGCCCAGGCGTGGAGAGGAGGGCTTTGACTCGTTCACGGTCTCCTTCTTCGATGCCCGGTATTTCCACGACAATACGTCGACCATCACTCCCGCTGGGAGTTATTTCTGGCTCAAGAACATTAGCTGGATCAATATCTTGGATACGCTTTTCGATTACTTCAAGAGCTCTAGTATTAGCATCTTGAATGAGGCCGAGTTTATGATTTTCTGTTTGTATTAAATGGAATCCAGAATTAACATTTTTAAGATCATAACCAGAGATACGTGAACTGAGAATTTTATCGAGAGCAGCTTTCTGCTCAAGACCAATATTGCCGATAGCTAGATAGTCATTTTCGATTGTGACTAATCCAGGGACACGATTAGTCATCATTTCTTGCATGAGACGCTCGCGTGTATCTTTAAGATCGAATTTTAGTGCTTCTTCGCTTTCAACCTCAAGAACAAAATGGACCCCTCCTCGAAGATCTAACCCAAGTTTTACCTTACTCAGGGGCCAGAAAAAATATGCTGAACCCAGACAAACCAAAAGGGTTGCGACAATTCTCCAAATAGTACGTTTCTTCACGGGAACCCTTGGTGATTTTTATTTAGCGGTTTTGTCAGATTCGTTGGCAAAAGCGACAACAGATTGTCTACGTGCCTTCACTATCGAGCCACCCAATTTAAGATAAATAATATTCTCCGATGTTGCATCGAGGCGATCGATGGTAGCAAAAAGACCTGAACTCAAGATAACCTCATCACCTACTTTTAATTTGGATAAGCGCGCCTCCATCTCCTTGCGAGCTACGCTTTGAGGTCGAATTAAGAAGAAGTAAAAAAGTACGACCATACCAAGAGGAAGGATCAGGGAGACCCATGCAGGTTGAGTTGCTTCAGGGGCGGCTGCCATTTGAAAAGCTAACATTTTTAACTCCATTTATTGATCTTTAGATTCTGGTTTCCAATGATCTCGAGTTGCTCTAGCAAAAGAGGCAAATCGTCCCTTTTGTATGGCAATTCGTGCAGATCGTGTGAGATTTACAGTGTAACTTAAATTATGAATCGTATTGAGTGTTAACCCCAAAAATTCATCAGCTTTCATTAGATGATGAAGGTAGGCTTTTGAGAACCCACGGCAAGTATAACAATTGCAATCAGGATCTAAAGTTGCTTCGCTTTCACGGTGGACGGCATTTCTAATATTAATTCGACCGCGTGAAGTGAGAAGGCGACCATGTCGCGCTTCGCGCGATGGCGAAACGCAATCAAAAAGATCAACACCCAATTCAATACCCTTCAAAATATCTTCGGGAGTACCTACACCCATTAAATATCTTGGCCGATTTTTTGGAAGCCTTGGAACTAGATCTTGAAGGGTTAATTCCATTACATCCTTGGATTCACCGACGCTCAAGCCCCCGATAGCAAATCCTTCAAAGGCATGAGCGCGATCTAAGGTCAAAATGTCGTCCAAATGTTTTTTTCTAAGATCAAGATGGGTCCCCCCTTGATTAATGGCGAAAAGACCTTGGTGTGTCCCCAGGGGAGTACGTCGGCATCGAGCTAACCATCGTGTGGTTCGGTCAACACTGGCTTCTAGAGAAATTCGATCGAGTCCTGCAGGAGGACATTCATCAAAAGCCATGACGATATCCGAACCTAGTTGCTTTTGAATCCCAATACTTTTTTCAGGAGTGAGATGACATGAAGATCCATCGAGATGAGATTGAAAGGTTACTCCGTCCTCTGATATTTTTCTCATGGTTGCAAGAGAAAAGACTTGGAAGCCACCGGAATCAGTGAGAATGGGTCCATCCCAATTCATGAAACGATGGAGCCCCCCTAGGGATTCGATTACATCAGATCCAGGTCGCAAATGTAAGTGATAGGTGTTACCTAAAATTACTTGGGGATCAATAATCTTGAGTTGATCGGGCGTTAAGCACTTAACAGTAGCCTGTGTTCCGACTGGCATAAAGGCGGGGGTCGATATCATGCCGTGAGATGTATTAAATAGTCCGGCTCTTGCTTGGTCTTCTTGAGCCTCTACAGCGAAATCAAATAGAGAAGGCGGGTCGGCTTGTATACTGTTTGTTTCCATATTTTACGAGCCTCACTAAAGATTATGGGTTAACGCTGTAAAAGTCGCGAGCGCTTCGATCGCTATATTTTATGTGCAATCTGCAAAGTATCACGTAATTATGACCTTGACCAACAGGGGGTTTTTTGTGATCTTGAGGTTTGAAATACCTGCAATACCGCTCTGAGGATGTATTCTATAACTCTCATAATTCCTCATGGTTTTAGGAGATACATGATTCCAGAAATTCAAAAAGCTGCCACGTCAGGGATACCTAATGAGTCCTTAGTGGATTCTATTTACAAACCTTATCTTGCAGATGGTAATGCGGCGATTCAAAAAGCTGATCCCAAAGTAACTATCCCCCTAACCCTAGGTGCTTATACCGTTATTGGTCTTGTAACATTTTATTTAGCAGCAACCAAAACTGAGGTCGGGCAAAAGATTGTTACATCCGCCGTCAACTTGATGGAAATTGATGATTCGAATGCGCCACCGCCACCGCCACCTCCACCGGCTAATGTCCCCCCCGCACCTTCATTTATAGCTAAAGATTTATCCCCCATCACGCCAGATCAAGATTCGATTCCGGAAACACCAAAAGAATTACCGAAGCAAGATTTGTCTAATACGGGAGTTGGGAGTAGTGCTGTTGGTATGCTCGGGGGAGTTGCGGGTGGCCAAGTGGGTGGAGCAGGAAGAGTGATTGATTTCGACTTCTCTCAGGTAAACATCAAATATCAACCTCCCGCCCCGGCTTATCCTGCGATGGCTAAGATGGCTCGTATTCAAGGGACAGTTATCGTTGAAATAACGATTGGTCCAGACGGTATTCCTGCCTCTGCCGTCGCCAAAGAAGGCCCCCCTCAATTACGCCAACATGCTGTCGACTATGCCCTAAAATGGCGCTTCGAACCCGCAACCCTCAATGGACAGCCGCAGTATGCCCGTTTTAAACTCATCATGCCTTTTAGGCTTAATTAACCACTTGGATCCCATGCTATGACGAATCGCCGCTATCTATTTGGATCACTTTTAGCTTTCGGGCTGATGGGGCTTTTGTTGCTCATTGCTCCAAAGGTATCACCTACTCAGCCCCAAGTTAATCAGGATGTATTAGTTCAAGATGCGGATCTCTCCCGCATCATGCCTCTTCTCGATTCTCCCTCCTCTTCTCCCCGTAAATAACCCTCTAACTTTTTTAAAGGAACTTTTATGAATATTCTTTTACCTCTAGGCATGTTGGACGAAGGTGGTTTCTCTATTGTAGATTCCATTCTTGAGGCATCGATTGCCAATCAAATCCTCATCCTCATCCTCTTTTACCTTTTGGGATATCAAATTTATGTAGCGATGGAACGTTACGTAACCTATCGTGATAGCGAGGAAGCCACAGGAAAATTTCTTAAGCTATTTATGGAGTCCTTGAAAAAAGGTGATTTTGAAGGTGCCAAAAAAGCAGCTATGACTCATAACAAGAGCCATGTTGCCCTCGTGCTGAAGCACGCGTTAGATATTTATCAATTCGAATTAACTCTACGCATGAAAAATCCAAACCATAATGTCATTGAATCCGTCCAACGAGCAATCGATCGTGGCACATCCGAAGTTACCGAATTACTAAAGAAAGGACTCGCTAATTTAGCCACCATCGGTGCATTAGCTCCCTTTATCGGACTGCTCGGAACAGTTATCGGAATTATGCGGGTATTTTCTGACTTAAAGCGTACCGGTGCTGGAGATATCAATGTCCTTGCTGGATCTATTGGCGAGGCTTTATTTGCAACCGCCCTTGGCCTTTTGGTCGCTATTCCTGCTGTTTGGATCTATAACCTTTTCACTGGAAAACAAGAAATAGTTGTAATGGGTATTCACAGTGCCTCATCGCAAATGGTTGATGAATTCATTCGTCGAGAAAACTAAAGATACTGAAAAATTTGAAAATCTTTATGCAACAAAAACTTTTAAGGATTCGTTATGGGTATGTCAGTCGGTAGTCAAGGGGGCGTAAAGTCTGATATCAACGTTACTCCTCTTGTTGATATCATGCTGGTTCTCTTAATTATTTTTATCATCGTGACCCCCGCCGTTAATAACTCGGTCAAATTACCTTTGGCTAAACATAGTCCCAAAGTAGATAAGGCATCAGGTGCCGTTTATCTCACCGTATACTACGGGGCGATCAAAGGTCCGAATGGTGAGTTTCTCAGACCTGGCCCCATTACCATTGATGATAATGCTGCACGGCAGAAAGAATTTAATTTAGAAAACCCAGCCTCTGCCTTGGAATTAGGTGATTGGATCAACAAGAGTGTAAGTGGCCTTGAAGATAAGAGAATCTTTGTTAAAGCCGATGCTGAAATACCTTTCAAATACATGAACAAGCTTTTCCAGCTTGCACGCAAGAATGGCGCTGATGAAGCCTCCATCGTAACGAATGAGGGCGAAGATGCAAGACTTAAGGAATCTAATTCTAAATAAGATTTAGGGGTACTGTATGGATTCAGGTAGTTCGAGAGGTAAGATTAAAAGTGACATCAACGTCACCCCACTCATCGACATCATGTTGGTGCTTTTAATTATCTTTATTGCAATGATTCCTGCCTTAAATAAAGCAGCAAAGGTCGTTGTTCCACAAGTTAATACACAGGTCAATCAGCCGAAGACGAAGGAAGTCCCTATTGTGATTTCCGTAACAGTCGAAGGGCGATTCTTCCTTCAAACTAAAGAAATCCAAATCAATGATATGGCTGAACAACTTTACCAGGTCGTTCGCTTGCAACCTTTTAATCTCCGCAGAGTGATCTTGAAGGTCGATGAAGATGCACGTTTTCAATACGCTGTCGATGCCCTAGACCGCATTCGTTTAGCGGGGGAAAGAGTAAAGCAAGAAACGCGGGAAAATCCTAGGTTTGAAGGCTTAGACGGCGGCGATGTTAAAGTTCCAATTAGTTATCTTCGCAAATAAAGCTCAGATTCATCTTTGCCGCTTTAGACTTAAGGCATGTACGATACCTTTCATGCTTTAATTCTTAAACCGATGGTTTATCGTGATAACGAAACCCTGGTTTCATTTATTACCGAAAGAGGGACTCGTGGTTCTGGTATTGCAAAAGGAACTAAGCGACCTACTGCTCGATGGGTATCTTCTTTTGAACCTTTAAATTTAGTCAATATTTCTCTATTTGGTAAAGAAAATCAAAACCTAAAGAGAATTACATCTTGTGAATTGATTTCATCCCCTATGCTACTCGGACATCTCGAATCTAATCTAGTAGTCGGTTGCCTAGCTGATCTCTTCGATCGAGTGACCCAAGAAGGACTTGAGGATCCAAGACTTTTTCGTCTTCTTAAAACGGTTACGGATGGGCTTAAATCCCGTCCAGACGAAGCTGACCTCATCTTGGCCTATGCTGAATTCTGGGTCCTATTTTTACTAGGCTGGCTCCCAGACCCCAAAACTTGTGGTCACTGCCAGGGGACTAACGAACCTTTCACGATCCTTTCCGAAGAAATGGGCTGGCTTTGTCAACGCTGCCACCCCATTAATAAAGGGGAGGGCCTCCCCAATGAAACTAAAGAGTATTTAAATCATCTAAAATTAGCAACTCCAATGTCTCTTCAAAGGCAAAACCTCAATTCTGAAACATTTAGAACAATCTCGAGACTTTTAAGACAAAGGCTCATAGGGGAAATGGGAGTGTCACCTAAATGCTACGATGTACTTTTTCGCTCATCCGGTTTGTAAATCATTAATCTGTTATTCTATAAAGGTGGATCAGGACACCGCTATTTCGGTAGAGGAAAGTCCGGACTCCGTAGGGTAATGGACCAGTTAACAACTGGGCGGGGAGACCCGATGGATAGTGCCACAGAAAATATACCGCCTCAGATTTTCGGATGTGAGGTAAGGGTGAAAAGGTGAGGTAAGAGCTCACCGCCGAAACTGGTAACAGGCTCGGGCACGGTAAACCCTCCATGGAGCAAGACCAAATAGGCTGGCACGTCTTTGAAAAAAGACCGCATTGTCCCAATGTCGTCAGCGGGTAGGTCGCTAGAGGTGATTGGCAACAATCATCCCAGAGGAATGGTGTCCCACGACAGAATCCGGCTTAACGATTCACCACAACCCCCCTTTTGGGGGGTTGTGCATTTTTAATTAGGTGTGAATATTAGTGTTCAGATGCCTCCTAAATACCGTGCTCTTATCGTAACTTTTTTAGCGTTTCATATTGATACGCTTCTTTATTATTTTTTAGTTCCCTTGTTACCCTACTATGCCAACAATTTAGGTTTCACCTCTTTTGAAATAGGAGTTCTTTTTGGTAGTTATGCCTTAGCCCTATTAGTAGCTACTTATCCTGCTGGTCGCCTAACAAATCGTTACGGCCCCAAAAAACCGATGCTTTGGGGGCTCTTTGGACTCATCATTTCGACCGCTCTTTTTGCCTGGAGTTCGAATTTTGTATGGTTACTCATCGCACGAACTCTTCAAGGTGCAGCTGGAGCATTGACTTGGGTTCCAGGTATGGCACTAATTGCAGACCATTTCCCGAATGAACAAAGAGGGAAAGCTTTGGGATTTACTTTTATGGGAGCAAATCTTGGTGTTCTTCTGGGTCCGACCATTGCTGGTTATTTAGTGACTCATTTTTCCTATCAGAGCCCTTTCTACCTTGGCATCATTCTTATTGTTATCGATACGATAGGTCGTCTATTTTTTGTAAAGGATATTCCAACTATAGAAAGACCAAAGAATATTCCATTTCGTCAATTTCTAGCCCATCGGCCAGTACGAATCTTTTTGCTGGCCATGATGCTCGCTACGACGCTTTTAACATTTTTAGAAAGTACTCTTCCAGTCTATTTAGATCGTCAATTTTCACTAACACCCAAAGAGATTGGTTTGATTTTTGGTCTATTAGCCCTGATGCACGCATTAACTTCACCAATTATTGGCTCTTTAACCGATCGTATTGGGCGAGCTAATGTGCTGCGTTTCGGTCTTTTTGCCATGACAATCCTTATCGTACTCCCTCCATGGATGTTGAGTCCTCTAGCCATGGCGTATCTTTTGGGAGCCATTGGCTTAACAACGACTTTTATCATTTCTCCTTGTAGTCCTGGTGTTGCAGCGGAAGTAGAAAATATGGGTAGTCGTGCTTTTGCATCTGGATTTTCATACCTTAGTTTTAGTTATTCTGCCGGAATGTTTGTGGGATCTCTTATAGGGGGGATTCTCATCGGACCCCTTGGCCTCAAGCTAAGCCTCGGATTTCTTAGCCTTCTCTGTATTGGCCTTTTAATTTTCAGTTATCAATTAAGGGCTAAACCGAGATTAAACTAGTTATATCTTTATCTTCTTGGGGAATTATGCTTCATATCAAAATTATGTTTTTGCTCATCTTTTTGGCTCTCCCGATTTTCAGTCAAAAACGTTATGAATTTCATGGTGATCGTTTACCCATAAGTTTTTTTGCAGGTAATCGCCAGCGACTTATTCAAGAACTTAAAAAAATGGGGCCAGGCACTTTGGCTGTTATCAAATCGATGCCGTTACAGTTTCGGAATGGGGACACAACTCATGCATATCGTCAAGATTCCGATTTTTATTATTTAACAGGAGTCGAGGAGGCTGAGTCAGTAGCTCTTATAAATACTGATAGCGATAAACCTTACACTCTGCTTGTACGCGCAGGAGATGCTCGTCGCGAACGATACGATGGCGCGCGTCTGGGAGTCAATGGAGCGCTAGCTCTTGGAGCAGATAGGGCTGAACGCTTTCCTGAGGCCGACAAGGTGATTCAAAAAGCTATTCGTGATGCCAAGCGCATTGTTTTTATTAATAATTTTGATGATGAATTTAGAAAGAAAATTCTCGATATAGTATATCCATTGGGTTCAGATAATTCATCAGCAGGTATGAAAAAAATTCTTGTTGATGGTCGAAACTTAGTAGGAGAGATGAGGCTCATAAAGCAGCCGATCGAAATTGAGATGATCCAAAAAGCTGTCGACGCTACTATCGAAGGGCATTTTGTAGCCATGAAGCGATCACTTAATGCAACCAATGAAGGCCAGGTAGCTGGAGCATTTCAGGGGCGTGTTCGCTCCTTGGGAGCTCGATTTTTAGGCTATGACACCATCGCTGGATCCCATGGAAATGCGTGCACTCTTCATTACATAGAAAATGATAAAAAAATTTCTCGGGATCAACTCTTTCTGATGGATGCAGGCGCTGAAATTGGCTTTTATACGGCAGATATTACAAGAACTTGGCCAGTTGATGGGACCTATTCAGATGAGCAGGCTCAAATTTATCGCTTAGTCTTGGGCGCTCAAGAAGCAGCCTTTCTAACAGTCAAGCCAGGGGCACGTATTCGCGATGGTCACATAGCCGCTATGCGATACATAAGCGATGGATTAGTTGACCTAGGAATATTGAAAGGCGATAAGGAAGCTGTTTTTATTTCACGTGCCTGGGCTAATATCACGATGCATGGAACATCTCATTGGTTAGGTATGGATGTTCATGACACGGGTTCATATCTTGATCTGCAAGGCTCTCATCCGAATGGTCGCATCCTCGAAGCGGGCATGGTCTTGACCGTTGAGCCGGGGCTTTATATCCCCATTGGATCACCGGGTATCGACGAAAAGTGGCATGGTATTGGAGTTCGGATCGAGGACGATCTGCTTGTTACACCTGCAGGGTATCAAAATCTATCAGAGAAACTACCCCGAAGCATTAAAGAAATTGAAAAATTCCTTAAATCTAAAGATTAAATGGCGTTAGGGGCGATGACTACCAAAAGTAAAATCAGGCAAGAAGAGTTCAGCCAGTTATGGTTAAAATTTCAAGCTTTTCTCAAAGCCCAAGATTTAAAAGTAACTGAGCAACGGAGACTGCTTCTACACTTTTTGGTCTATTGGAATCAACATATCGATGCAGATGATTTATACCTACGTCTTAAAAATAAGGATCAGAGCATTTCAAGGGGTACTGTTTATCGAACCTTAGATTTGTTGGTGCAGTGTGGGCTAGTGAGAAAGAGTTCCTTTGGCCAAGACCATGCTAATTATGAGATAGTTCATCAAAATGAACACCATGACCATTTAATTTGTATTGAATGTAAAAAAGTTATTGAATTCTATCGAGCTGATCTTGAAAAATTACAAGATTCGATTTGTCATCATTATAAATTCATCCCCATGCATCACAGTCACCAAATATTTGGTATCTGTGTTGATTGTCGATCAGTAGAATCAACACAGTCGGATCTCTCAAAAAAAATCTCACGCCTAAAAGCATAGTTCAGAGTATTCAATAAGAAGAATGGCTTAATAGACTAGAATATCTAGCGTATAGTTGTTATGCTGATCTATGGCACAGCTAACTAGAAATGACATTGAACGACTGCCCAAAACGGATCTCCATGTTCATTTGGATGGTTCTTTAAGGCTGCAGACCATAATAGACCTTGCTCTAATTCAAGGCATTGCTCTCCCAGGAATGACCCCAGATACACTTGCGCCCTTAGTTCAGGTTGGTGACGACTGTAAAAGCCTTATTGAATACCTTAAATCATTCGATATCACATTAAAAGTGATGCAAACCGAGCAAGCACTCTTCAGGACCGCCTATGAACTCGCTGAGGATTCGGCTAAGGAAAATGTACGATATCTCGAAGTTCGTTATTGCCCTATGCTACATCAAGAAAAAGGACTTTCACTCACGGCAATCGTTCAAACAGTAATTGACGGATTACGAGCTGCAGAAAAAAAATACCCAATTAAGACGGGAGTAATTATATGTGGTATCCGCCATATCTCCCCGGATATCTCGCTAAAACTTGCGGACCTTGCTGTTGCTTTCAAGAATAAAGGCGTTGTAGGTTTTGATCTCGCAGGTGCCGAAGAGAATTTTCCGGCAAAAAAACACCGAGAAGCCTTTAGTCGTGTATTACAAAACAATATTAATTGCACATTACACGCAGGTGAAGCTTATGGTCCCGAGAGTATTCATCAAGCTGTTCACGCTTGTGGTGCTCATCGCATTGGGCATGGAGTTCGATTAGTCGAAGACGGAGATTTGATGAATTATATTAATGATCACCGTATTCCCATTGAGTGTTGCCCCTCATCAAATATACAAACCAAGGCGGTCAAAGATATCCGAAATCATCCGATTCGACTTTTTTTTGATCAAGGTCTTCGAGTCACAGTTAATACCGATAATCGGCTTGTCACCAACACAACTATGACCGATGAATTTTATCTCATCCACAAAGAGTTAAATTTTACTTTAGATGAGATTAAAGAAGTTATCATCATGGGATTCAAGAGCTCTTTTCTCCCATATGATCAAAAGCGGCGCATGCTTGCCGACATCGTAACGGAACTGAAAAATTTTAAACCAGATAGTTTAGAATCAAAAAAAGAGCAACTTTAACACAATGAAAATTTCAAATTTGTATCAATTTATTCAAACACATGACAACTTTGTTCTTACTACGCATGAAAATCCAGATGGAGACGGTCTTGGATCCATGGTTGCATTGAAATACTTCCTTCTTTCTTTGGGCAAACAGGCACGTATCTTGGTTACCCCATCTATAGGAGGTTCTCGGGACTGGTTTAGTGAAGAGAGTGTTATTGAGGTGTACTGTCCCGAAGAACACGATAAGTTTTTAGGTCAAGCCAAGTGTTGGATACTAGTTGACGCTTCAGATCCTAGAAGGTTAGGCGCCTTATATCCCGTCTTTCAGTCTAGTCTGGCCGTCAAAGCATGCATTGATCACCATTTGAAAGAGGCACCTCAGGGATTTGACTTCGAATTCACTGACCCGCGTGCAAGTGCCTCTGCGCAATTGATTTTTCGATTAATTAAACAGGAATATAAAGGGCCTTGGAAACACATTGCTCCCGCTCTTTATCTTGGTATTGTGGCGGATACGGGTAATTTTAGATTTTCTAATGCCACTCCTGAGATACATCAAATCGCTTCTTTTCTAATCGAGCAAGGTGCCGAGCCTCCTAAAACTTATCAATATCTCTACCATCGCGACTCCCACTTCAAAATAAAGCTTTGGTCGAGAGTTTTACAAAAAATGGACCTCTTATACCAAGATCGTGTAGCAATTATTGATGTGGAATTAGAAGATTTTAAAATGACACAGTCAGGTTATGAGGACTTAGATGAATTAGTTCAGCAGCCCATGCGAATCCCAACGGTTGAAGTTAGTGTATTGCTTATTGAACTTGAAGAAGGCACTACTAAAATCTCTCTTCGAAGCAGAGAAAAAGTTGATGTCCATAAAATATGTCAAATGTACAACGGGGGAGGGCATCGTCTAGCCGCAGGGGCCAAGGTCCAGATGACAATTAAACAACTCCGTCGAGATTTGAGCGAGACCATATTCTCCCAATTGAATTAGTATGTCTAGGAGGGAGAATAATAATTTTATGGTAAAGAAACTAGAAATGCTTAAAATTCTCTCTAGTGATACCGTACCATTCATAGTTAAAGCAAATATCCCCACACGTTCTGGGGAATTTACTGTTTATGCTTTTTCTGAGTACAAAACCTCACAGGATCATTTAGCTATCGTCCATGGAGATATTGACGCAAGAGAAAGGATACTTGTTCGAATTCACAGTGAGTGCTGGACAGGAGAAGTACTGGGAAGTTTGCGTTGTGACTGCAGTCACCAATTGAATTTAGGACTCAAATCCATTAGTGAGAAAAATGGCATTGTCATATATCTGCGCCAGGAAGGCCGAGGCATTGGCTTAGTAAATAAACTTAAAGCCTATGCCCTTCAGGAGCAAGGATTAGACACCGTAGATGCAAATCTCGCTTTAGGTTTCCCTGATGATCTCCGCTTGTATCACGCAGCAATCGAGATCTTAAGGTTTTTCGGTATCAATCGTATCGCCTTGATGACCAATAACCCGAAAAAGATATCTGCACTCCAAGAATATGGCATAGATGTAGAGCGCATACCTCATCAAGCCAAAACTAATCCCGAAAATTCCAAATACTTAAGAACTAAAGCAGAAAAATCTGGCCACTTACTAGATTTTATTGAAGACGCTCGTTAATTTAAACTTTTAAGCGCTTTAAGTTCCCCTGCAGTTAAGGGGCGCCATTCTCCGGGCTTTAGTCTTTCGTCTTTAATGGGGCCGAATTGAATGCGTTTCAATTTGCTGACAGGATGACCGATCGCGGCAAACATCCGTCGGATTTGCTGGTTTTTTCCTTCAGTCAGAGTTACTCGAAGCCAAGGGTTAAGAGCTTTATCTAATAATTCAATACGACAAGGCTTTAATTTACGACCATCTAATCTAAAACCGCTGCTAAGTTCCTTAATCTGTTCAGGAGTGGGTATTCTATACACTTTGACAACATAAATTTTGGGAATTTCATGATCAGGATCCGTCAATTGATAGGCAAGATCTCCATCGTTGGTCATCAATAATAGTCCTTCAGAATTGAAGTCTAACCGTCCGACTGGATACACGCGCGCTTGAATGCCTGAAATGAGCGCAGCCACCGTGGGCTTCCCTTCAGGATCTCTAAGGGTCGTAACATAGCCCTTAGGCTTATTCAGAAGTAAATACACATGTTTTTCTTTTTGGATTGGTTGAAAGTTGACTGTAATTTTATCCCTACCCAAAATAGCCTTAGTCCCAAGTGTTGTTACAGTCTTGCCGTTGACTTGGACATGACCTTCGAGAATTAAATTCTCCGAAGCCCTACGGGATGCAATCCCTGATTGAGCCATAATTTTCTGCAAGCGCTCGGGTTGATTCGAGGAAATAGCAATATTCTCTCTTTTTTTAATATGAATTTTTTTAGGAGACATCGTTTCTTTCAATAAGATTAGATATTACGAGGAACTCTGAGAACTGCTCTTAAGAACTCTCAGCAAATAATGCACCCCTGAGGAGAAAACGAACAAGGCGACCAGATAAAATATAAGAAGATTTAAATTATAAAACCATTGACGTGGAGGTATAGCATTGATCAAAAGACATATACTAATAGCTACGAATTCTGCTCCAGTAGTAAACTTACCAATAAATGAAGGAGTTGTATTCAAATACTCGTCACTTATGTAGAACATTAGTGAGACGGTTGCGATGATAATATCTCTACTAATGGATAAAATCGATACCCATACAGGAATTTGATAGTTAAGGCTCGTATTATTGGTAAGGGACATAAAGATGAAGGCTGAAAGCATAATGAGTTTGTCGGCTGCTGGATCCAAGATGGCCCCAATGTATGATCGTTGATTAAATCGCCTAGCAATCCACCCATCTAATAGATCCGTTAGCCCAGCGCCGATAAAAATAGCTAAAGCCAGCCATAAACGACCATACCAAATTGCTATCGCAAAGAAGGGAATAGCAATGACCCTTAAGATGGTTATGGAATTTGCAATATTCATAGACTAGTCCCCTCTAATTTTAGCCTTGTGTGAACAAAATGATGTGTTCGAACTTCCATATTCTTGTTCCTCTGCATTAAACTTGAAGACGAGGTTCAATTTGTATTGGGTTATATCGCTAGCGGTGCTATTTTGGATACTCAAGAATCGTGAGGGTATTTGGAAGGGATTACAGTCCAACGAAGACCTCAAAGGCGAGCCTTGTAGTTTTGAATCCGAGGTGATAAAACAGCAGGAGATGGACGAAATCAAAGCTTATTTTGAAGCAAAGATCGTCCCAGATTCTCGCCGAGAAACCACTCATGACTAAAAGATTTTTCATACAGACATGGGGCTGTCAGATGAATGATCATGATGGCGAGAAATTAACTGGAGTTATGGTTCAGGAGGGGTATGTAGAGGTTAATTCGAGTAAAGAGGCGGATGTTGTAATTCTTAATACTTGCTCCATTCGCGAAAAGGCCGTTCATAAAGTTTTTTCAGAGCTAGGACGACTAAAAAAAGAAAAACTACAAAGACCTCTTACTATTGGAGTGACGGGTTGCCTAGCGCAACAGGAACAGTCGCATCTCTTCACTCGAGCACCTCAGATTGATTTTGTTCTTGGAACAATGGCTTTAGAAAAACTTCCTCATATACTCTCTCAGGCTCAAATAAAAGGTGAAAAGGGGATTGATGTGGAACATTATCCAGATAACCACTTATTTCCTACTGAGATCGCTAAGAGAAAACCTACTGCTAAAGCTCTCGTGACCATTATCGAGGGATGTAATCATGCTTGTACCTATTGTATTGTTCCTAGAACTCGAGGGATTGAAAGGAGTCGTCCATACCAATCCATTATTGATGAGGTAATACGATTAATCGATCAGGGATATAGAGAAATTGAGCTTCTAGGCCAAAATGTTAATTCTTATGCGGGAGGTTGCAACTTTACAGAGTTACTCCGAAGGGTAAGTGCTCTAAAGGGGCTTGAATGGCTCCGTTTCACCACATCTCATCCAATGAACTTTACAAAGGAATTAGCTCACGAAATCGTGACGAATCCGCGCATCGCACCTTTTTTACATTTACCTGTCCAAAGTGGCTCCAATGCAGTCCTGAAAAGGATGCTTCGTGAATATACAATCGAAGAGTATCTTGAACGCCTCGATTATCTTGGCTCTAGTCGGTCAAGTATCTGTCTCAGTACAGATTTTATTGTAGGATTTCCCGGTGAGACCGAATCTGATTTCCAGCAAACACTAGATTTACTTGATTATGTTCAATTTGAATCATCTTTTTCATTTATTTATTCACTAAGACCAGGAACGGCTGCTGTTCGCCTCAAAGATGATTTACCAGCAGAGGTTAAACAAGAACGCTTAGTAAGACTCCAGTCGCGTCAGGCCCATTGGACCCTCTTGGATAATCAAAATATGATTGGAAAAGTTGTGGATGCACGCATTGAAAATCCAATTCTAAATGAAAATGGATTCTGGGTAGGTAGAATGGGCAGTTCGAAGACGCTACACCTAAAAGAAAAGGTTGGATACATACCCCAAATGGGTGAATTAGTTTCTGCTCGGATTACGGCAGCAAGCCCTCATTTTTTAGGGGCAGAATTAGTTTAATTTTTGAAATAGGTATCAATGATCGCAAAGCGGTAATCAAAAATCGCTTGGAGATCGCGTTTGACCCATAAACAATGAGCAATTTGCCCGAGAAAACCCCATCCGATAACATACCTCACTCGGTCTTTCATTTCTGTTGATCCGTCAGGTAATGTTTTGAATGTATGTGTGTGATGCCAGAGCTTATAAGGTCCTCGAATCTGTCGATCCACAAAGTACTCATTTGATACCCATTCTTCAATAAGCGTGCGCCATCGTATTGGTATCCCTCTGACTCTTAGCGTGTAATCAAAAATCGATCCAGCCCCTTGCGGTAAGGGGTTTGTAAGGATTTTAAAATGTAACCATGGTGGTGTAATTAGTTCCAAATTTCTTGGATCACTAAAAAAATCAAAGACCCTTTTGCGAGATTGAGGAATAATTTGAGTTCGCTCGAGAACGTACTCCCTCATCCCAAGAGATCCTTCATTGCAGCTTCTGGTCTCGCAAATTTGAACCTAAATCCCAAGTTTTGTAGAATCTTGGGATAAACAAATGCTCCTTTTAAGAGCATCGCATCTGCCATTTCTCCCATAAGTAAATTCAATACGGATCGAGTCACGAAAGCTGGAACTGGAAGAATCGGACGCCTTAATTGTTTACCCAGCAGGCGAGTGAATGTTTCATTTGTAGTAGGGAAGGGAGAGGTGGCGTTAAGTACGCCTTGATATTGATCATTTTCAATGCAATGAATAAGGATGGAAACTAAATCATCGAGATGAATCCAACTAAATCCTTGTTGCCCATTCCCAAGTTTGGCACCCTGAAAAAATCTAATCGGAAGACTCATCTTTGGCAGAGCTCCTCCTGATCGTGCAAGAACAATACCAATTCTCACTTTCACCAATCGAACTCCAAGTGTTGAAACAGGATCTGCAGCAGCCTCCCAGTCTTGACAAACTTCAGATAGAAATCCTAAGCCGACGCCACTGTTCTCATCGATAGGAGTTCCATCGTGAGATCCATAGATTCCTATAGCACTCGCATTGATTAAAATTCCAGGACGACGATCGCTACAGCGACGATAAGCATCGACCAAACGCGAAGTCGTTTCGGTTCTACTTGACCGAATAGCTGCCTTGCGCTGAGAGCTCCACCGCTTATCTGCAATGCCCTCACCGGCTAGATTAATGACCGCATAAACCGAAGGGATTATCTGATCTAGCGCATTCCACGACAGCAGAGGGATACCTTCTTTAGACACACCTTCGCGACGAGAAAGGATAGAGACTCGATAGCCACTGTTGAGAAGTTCTTGGCATAATCGACTACCTACAAGGCCGGTTCCACCGGCTACGAGGATGTGCTTTGCGCTAGATTCATTCATTGAATGCCCCCTCTTAAAGAATAAGGACTGTTTGAGTAATGGCGTAGAGATAAAAATCTAGAATAGTCGTTAACCCAAGTTAAAATAAGGTTGGCTTTGGACACAGTGTCCCCCTCGCCGGAGTTCATGAGATATCTCCTTTCAAACTTGCCCCTACCTATTGGCCGTGAATCATGGTCGTTGGCTAAAGTACTCAGTAATACCTTAGATTTGCCAGAAGATCAATTCAGTCAGACTCGTCTCGAAAGACGAAGTCTAGATGCTCGCCATAAGGGCTCAATTAGATTCTTAGTTGCTATCTCTTTTGATTCAAGCAATGAGATTCCTATGGATACTATCCCTATCGGAGTGCAACTTACCTTAGCTCCTTCAAATCTACCTTTTCTCGTAAAGCCACTTAACTATAAGGGTAGAGTTGTTATTGTTGGAAGCGGGCCGGCCGGGACTTTTTGCGCCCTACGTTGTCTTGACTATGGTTTGCAGCCAGTCATCCTCGAAAGAGGTCCAAGCATGAGCGATCGCGTTGCAGGAATTAATGCGCTTTGGAAAGATGCCCAACTTAAACCTAATGCTAATGCTCAGTTTGGAGAGGGAGGAGCGGGTACTTTTAGTGACGGAAAGTTAACGACTCGTATCGGTCATCCTGCAACACGTTATGTGATTGATACTTTTGTACGTTATGGAGCGCATCCTAGGATTGCCTATCTTGCGAAGCCGCATGTAGGTACAGATGTAATCAGAAAATGTTCAGTTCTTATTAGAAAAGATGCTGAAAAACGAGGAGCTTCTTATCGCTGGAATGCCAAATTAGTTGATCTTGAATTTGAAAACGACAAAGTTACTGGTGCGATTCTTGAGAATGGCGAAATTATTCCTTGTGATGCCCTGGTTATAGCTCCGGGGCATAGCGCCCGAGATACATTTGAGATGCTTCATCGTAAAGGTGTTGCCATGAAGCAAAAACCCTTCGCCATGGGTGTTCGCATTGAACACCCCCAAGATTTAATCGATAAGGCCCAATATGGACCCCACCGAGGTCATCCAAGTCTTCCACCCGCCGACTATAAATTGGTATGTAATTTGGGGCTTAATAGAGCCACCTACTCGTTTTGTATGTGTCCAGGAGGTGAGGTAACACAGTGCACGTCCGAGGAAGGAGCTTGCGTAGTAAATGGTATGAGCAACGAAGCTCGAGACTCCGGATTTGCAAATTCAGGCCTGGTAGCAAAGGTCAACACTTCAGATTTTGTTAGTGACCATGTCCTAGGAGGAATGTATTTTCAAAGATTCTGGGAGCATAAAGCTTTTCAATGTGCACAAGAGACTTATGGTGCTCCCGCGATGAGCGTCCAAGATTTCATGTCGAAGAAACCAAGCGGCAAATTGCCCACGTCGAGTTTTCAGCCTTTTACAGTCCCTGCCGATATTACTCAGTGTCTTCCTCCCTTCGTTGAAGAACAAATTCGACAATCACTACCTACTTTTGATAAGAAAATTCACGGCTACACTTCATCTCAAGCTATTTTGATCGCCCTGGAGAGTCGTACATCGAGTCCGATCCAATTACTTCGAGATCCACAGGGCCAATCGATTAGTCATCCTCAACTTTATCCGTGCGGGGAGGGAGCAGGTTTTGCGGGAGGTATCACCTCGGCTGCTGTGGATGGGATTCGGGTAGCCGAATGGATCGCACAATCTTTTGGGGCAGATCCCTTTTTACCATTCGAAAAACAAGTCAATCCTAAAGAATTAGTTAACGAATATTAGCCTCCACAAATGTCCATTAAACGATATCTTTTAGCGAAGCCGTAAAGAGAATATCCTAAAGTTGTGAAGATTGCGATCCTCCAGATAAACCCAAGACTCGCAAATCCTGAATTTAATAGTTCGGTGATTGAGCAGAGATACAATGAGGCTGTGGCTGGCGGTGCTCAGCTCGTCTTGACTCCCGAGATGCACATTGTCGGATATGTTCCTAACGACACACTCTGGGATACCTCCCTTCGGCACCGAATACAATTGGAATCTGAAAGATTAGTCCGGCTGACTGGTTCCACCCCTTTACTATTAGGTACTGTCAGTCCTGCTCCTAGTGGTCGACTTTGGAATGAATTATGGTGGTGCGTAGAAGGCCAAATTCAACATCGTATTCGTAAGCGCGTGCTGCCTACCTATGATGTTTTTGATGAGCATCGTTGGTTTGAGCCAGACCCTTCACCGCAGCCTCTGGTTTCTTACAGGGGAGAACAAATAGGTTTATCGATCTGTGAGGATCTATGGGCGAACCCATGGGGGCAGGGGACTATTCGATATGCTCTAAACCCCATCGAGGACCTAGTTCAGAAAGGCGCCTCTCTTCTCATTAATGCCTCAGTGAGTCCTGCAAATCTAGGTGCATGGTCTCCGTCGTCTCCCTACGCTGGATTAGTTCCTTCAAAAGCAGACCTCAGAAAAAAAATTCTAGTGAATCAAGCGCAACATTATAAAGTTCCGATTGTATTTTCTTCGAGAGTGGGAGCTGACTCTTCGCTCATTTATGATGGTTTATCGGGGATGGCTTCTTCGGCAGGCAAGTGGCAAGGTGTTCAAGCTTTTTGGGAAGGGATAGTTTGGGTTGACACCGATAAAGATGGAGATCTATGGACGATTTGTGACGATATGACTTGGTTAAGGAAAGCCTTAGTAACAGGAATCCGTGACAATTTTCTCAAGCAGGGCATAGAAGGAGCCGTCATTGGTATGAGTGGGGGCTTAGATAGTGCAGTGGTAGCAACGCTAGCAAAAGAAGCCCTGGGCTCAGACAAAATATTAGGCGTCGCTCTTCCTTCTTCTGTCACATCAACCGAAAGTATTCGTCTAGCTGAGCATCAATGTAAACAATTGGGTATCCAACTTCGAACGATTCCAATAGCCGAGATCCACGCCTCTTTAGAAAGGGCAATTCGAACCCAAACAGGAACACCCCTAGCCGCTAGAACTCAAGAAAATCTACAAAGCCGAATTCGCGGACAGATTTTAATGGGTCTTACAACCGAGGCATCGGTCCACAAGCTTCTACAAACTGAGAAGATGGCTGTTATCAATACTGCAAATAAAAGCGAGGCTGCAGTGGGCTACTGTACTCTCTATGGGGATACAGTGGGAATTTTAAGCCCTCTCGGAGATTGCTTGAAGTCTCGAGTCTTTGACTTAGCACGCACCATGAAAGATGAAATCCTCGAAGAAATTATCGTAAGACCTCCTATGGCAGAATTGAGTCCTAATCAAACAGATGAAGAAGCCCTAATGCCTTATCGTGAACTTGATCTTATTCTTTCTATGTATCTTGAATCGGATATTCCATTCGACTCGATTGAAGAAATACTCATTAGTTCCCGACTCAGTTTCCCCGATATGAAACACAAAATTGACCGAACTCGAATGTTATTGAAGACTTCTGAATTTAAGCGTAAGCAAATGCCTTTTAGTCTCAAAATAAGCCCTAAATCTTTTGGGTCAGGACGGCAGATTCCACTCACTTCTTAAGATTCTAGAGCTTCCAATTGAGTTTGCGTTAATCTATAAAGTCCTAGCCGGCGTGGCGAAATGGCAGACGCGACAGACTCAAAATCTGTTTATCGCAAGGTAGTGGGGGTTCAAGTCCCTTCGCCGGCACCAATTCAAGTTTGGACAAAGCTTAACTATCTGGCCCCTAATAGGGCAGAACCCACTCTTAATTGGTCAGTCCCACTCATTACTGCTAATTCTAAGTCTTCACTCATGCCCATACTTAGTAAGACTTTTTTTTGCATTTTTTGTTCTATCTCTAATCTGAAGTTATGACTATCCGAGAAGGCTTTTGAGTCACCTATGGGGGGGAGTATCATCAAACCACCAAAACACAGATTAGGTGTCTCACGAACAAAGTCCATAATTGACTCAACCTCATCCCTTAGGCAACCCTTCATGGGGCTTTGTTCCCATAAATCGACTTGGATCCAAACCGTTAAATCTTTTTTTATCCGCTGACTTTCCTTATCCAATGATTTGGCTAAGCGCATCGAGTCTAATGAAAGAATTGTATGGCAAAGTCGAGTAGCCAAGGCAGATTTATTTGTTTGAAGATGACCAATAGCTATCCAATCTACGGAAGGTAAAAGGGGAAATTTTTTCTCAATTTCCTGTATATAGTTTTCTCCAAATTTTTTAAATCCAAGTGCCTGTAACTGTTTAATGAGATCAACATTCTTCGATTTGGTAACTGGCAGAATTTCGATAGATCCAGGATCTCGACCGGAAAGTTCACAGCTTTGACTGATACGCTTATGGAGGTGCTCAAGGTTTTGTTTTATGTTCATTTAAATTTAGGTTATACCCGAATCAACGTTCGAGATAGGCGGGCGACGGCGACGGGTGTAGGCTAGGCTCATGCTGGCGTCCTGCCGTACTCGATCAATATTTTATGATCTTGGGCTTTTGTCAAAAATTTAAATCTAAGTGTAATAATCCCTATTTTTAGTGATTAGCCTGTTTATGTTGAGGTTCACATAATCTAAATGTGAAGACTAAAATCGTTGCTAGTGTTGAAAAAAACAGACTTGACTCTTTTACTACTTAGGGTAAATTAGCACTCTAGGGGTTTGAGTGCTACTCGCCCGTTTGCCCACCATCAATATTTTAAGGAGGTTTTACCTTTATGAAATCAATCACTCCCCTTCACGATCGAGTTATTTTGAAGAGACTGGATCCTGCCGAAACTCTCAAAAGTGGAATTGTTATCCCGGATACTGCCAAAGAGAAGCCCATGGAGGCTATCGTGGTTGCTGTTGGTGATGGCAAATACGATGAAGCAGGGAAGCGTATTCCGATGTCGGTCAAGGAAGGCCAAAAAGTCCTCATCGGTAAATATAGTGGAACCGAAGTGAAACTAGATCTCGAAGATCACGTTATCGTGCGAGAAGATGAAATTCTTGCCATTCTCAACTAACTTTATTCACAAGGAGTATTAACACATGGCTAAATCAATTATTTATGCAGAAGAAGCGCGTCAAGCTATTTTAAGAGGCGTCAACAAACTGGCTGATGCAGTTCAAGTAACCCTTGGTCCCAAGGGCCGTAATGTTCTAATCGAAAAGAAATTTGGCTCGCCGCTCATGACCAAAGACGGCGTGACTGTCGCTAAGGAAATTGAGCTCAAAGACAAACATGAGAACATGGGTGCCCAATTGGTCCGCGAAGTAGCCTCTAAAACTTCAGATATTGCTGGAGATGGCACCACGACGGCGACTGTATTGGCTCGAGCCATTTATAGAGAAGGCATTAAAGCCATAACAAGTGGCGCTAATACGATGGAAATCAAGCGAGGTATTGATATAGCCGTTGAAACGATTGTCAAAACTATTGATAGCCTAAAAAAGCCAGTTGAAGGTAATGCTATAGCCCAAGTGGGTACCATTTCTGCAAACGGAGATGCTGAAATCGGAGGAATCATTGCTGATGCAATGGCCAAAGTAGGAAAAGATGGAGTCATCACAGTCGAGGAAGCCAAGGGTAGAGAGACGGAATTAACCGTTGTAGAAGGTATGCAGTTTGATCGAGGGTACTTGAGCCCTTACTTCGTTACAAATCCAGATCAAATGAAAGTTGAAATGGAAAATCCATACATTTTGACTTACGAAAAGAAAATATCAAACATGAGAGACTTGTTGCCGTTACTTGAACAAGTAGTGAACAGTCGTCGATCGCTACTTTTGATTGCCGAAGATGTAGATGGCGAGGCTTTAGCCACGCTAGTTGTGAATAAAATACGCGGCACGCTGCAAGTAGCAGCTGTTAAGGCCCCAGGATTCGGCGATCGTCGTAAGGCAATGCTAGAGGACATCGCAGTTCTTACTGGCGGAAAGGCTATTACTGAAGATTTGGGATTAAAGTTAGAAAATTTAACTTTAACTGAACTTGGAACCGCCAAAAAAATCGTCATAGATAAAGAAAACTGCACCATTGTTGAGGGGGCAGGAAGTGGCGAAGCTATCCAAGGCCGAGTCAAGCAGATTCGAAGCCAAATCGATATATCAACAAGTGACTACGATAAAGAGAAATTACAGGAGCGCTTAGCCAAATTAGTAGGCGGTGTTGCTGTTATCAAGGTAGGTGCAGCTTCCGAAACCGAAATGAAAGAAAAGAAAGCTCGTGTTGAAGATGCAATGCATGCGACGAAAGCCGCCGTAGAGGACGGTATTGTCGCAGGTGGTGGCGTAGCACTTTTACGTTGTTTGGCTAGTATCGAAGCCTTGAAACTTAAAGGCGACCAAAAGAGCGGAGTTGACATCGTCATTCGCGCTATTGAAGAACCTCTTAAACAAATTGCTAACAATGCAGGTGTTGAGGGTTCGGTTGTAGTCAATCGAGTCCGAGAAGAGAAGGGTAATTTTGGATTTAATGCAGCCACAGGTGAGTATGGAGATATGGTCTCATTTGGTGTCATTGACCCTGCAAAAGTCACTAAATCAGCACTTCGTAATGCGGCCTCAGTAGCTTCAATGATGCTCACGACCGAAGCGGTTATTTCTGAAATACCTGAACCTAAAACTCCCGCGGCACCCGCGGCACCTGGTATGGATGATATGTACTAGGCTTTACTGGCAAGGAAGACAAAAACCTCGCTTAATTGCGAGGTTTTTTGTTTATATCTGGTTAATTATTGATAATCTTTGCAATAGAGGTCAAATTGAAAAATATTGCCGTATTTGGACTAGGTAAAGTCGGACGATTGGCTGCTTTACTTCTAGCCGATCGGGGTTTCAATGTTATCGGAGTTGATAAAGCAAGGTTAGAAAATTTTATTTTACCTATACAGGTCATTGATTTGAGTGACACGTCAAATCTAGAAACTACACTCGATCAGGTGGATACGGTTGTTAGTTGTTTACCTCACAATTTAACCTTAGCACTCGCCGAGAAATCTTATAACAAGGGTCTACATTATTTTGATTTAACGGAAGACCGAGTCACTACTCAAAAGATTATGGAGTGGTCGTCTACCTCGCGTTCTGTTTTAATGCCCCAATGTGGTCTTGCGCCCGGATTTATTTGTATACTCGGGGCGCATCTAGTCTCTGAGCGCAAAAAAGATTTCCATCGCCTCGGCCTTAGAGTAGGGGCAATCGATCAAGTTTCTCAGGGCTTTCTTCGCTACTCAACAACTTGGAGTCCTGAAGGACTAGTCAATGAATACCTCAACCCTTGCGAAGTAGTCCAAGATGGTCGAATCATTTTGGTCCCGGCTCGATCTGGTCTTGAAAAGATCACTATCAATGGTCATATTTACGAAGCTGCAGCTACTAGCGGAGGACTCGGAACTCTATGTCAAACTATGAAACATCTGGTCCCTAATATCGATTATAAATCTGTACGATATGAGGGCCATTTCGGTCGTATTGAGCTAATGTTCGATAATCCATTTATCAACGCCTACCCCAGTCTTCTCAAAAAGGGACTCCAATGGCTTTCAGGAAAAGCCCAAGATGACCTTGTGGTAGTAAAAGCATTCCTAGAAAATAAATCGGGAGAAGAGGAAAGTATTGAAAAATTTTATTACCCCATGACTATTTTTGGAGAGTCTTGGCATGCGATTAGCTGGACAACTGCTGGTAGTTTAGTTGCTGCAATAGAACTGGTTGCCTCTAAGGTCTTACCTCAAAGGGGATTTATTAATCAGGAGCAGATTAAACTATCTGATTTCTATGCAACACACTCTGGGAGCTGGTTTAAATAATTCCTAAAGCGTCCTGCAGATGCGTTGCACATGTTGAGTTTGCTGGCCATTACAACTGACGATGACAGCATGGAGTTCAAGTTGATCTTGAGCTACAGCCATAGACGCTCGTTTGCCAGTATAGAATCGCTGCAGACTGGTTTCGCGATCCATCCCTATAACGCCGCCGTAGGGGCCCGTCATGCCAATGTCTGTAACGTAGGCAGTTCCAGAGGGCAAGATCTTTAAATCCAGAGTAGGGACGTGTGTGTGTGTTCCAAGAACAGCTGTGACGCGACCATCACAATGCCAACCCATTGCTTGAGATTCACTAGTAGCATCGGCATGCATGTCAACGATCGTTACATCAGCCGATACCTCAGAAAGTAGGAGATCTATGGCCCGAAATGGATCTGAGCAAATCGGCATGTGGACCTGTCCCATGATATTGACAACTAAAAAAGATACCCCATTGACGCTCCCTTTCCAGTACCCATGCCCCGCCTTTGGTAGTTCAAGATTAAGAGGTCGAAGTAGTCGAGGTTCTTGATCATAAAAAGATTCGATGCCCTTAACGTCGAAGGCGTGATTTCCAGTTGTGATCACGTCGATAGCAAGATCAGTTAACCAATGGTTAGCAATGGATGAATGAATCCCACGACCATGCGCAGCATTCTCGCCATTAACCACAATAAAATCTAAATCATATTCTTTGCGGAGTTGTTGAATATGCTGATCTAGTAAGCGTCGGCCAGGTTCGCCAAAAACATCTCCAATCATCATAAAATTTGTCATTCATTTAGCCTAACTAAAAAAAGGCAGCCAGGGCTGCCTTTTTTTATTGAGTCTGGAAAAATTAGAAAGCTAACCGGACTCCTAATTGTACCTGCCGTGTTTGGCCAACTGAGGTTGGAGAAGGAGCAAGGAATGTGTTCCCAGTTCCACCCCGAATGGCATTGAACGTATCCATTCGATTGAAGATGTCAAAGACTTCAGCTGACAAGGTAAGGACAGTTCCAGCATATTTGAAATCACGACTGAATTTAGCATCAACCGTAGTGAAACTGGATCGTCGGAACACATTGCGACCTGTATCTTGTCCAAGATAATAGACACGATCGTTGCCGCTGATACCGTCAGCATTTTGATCGCCAGAAGCTATCGCAGAGTAGGGCGTACCCGATGAGTAACGAATATTGACACCACTCATGATTTTAGTAGCGGCATGGAAGTAACTGAAAAATCCCGTAAATACATGACGGCGATCCGTGTCGGCGTATGAGTAGTCATCCATAAGTCTTTGGGTATTTTGGACACCGTAGCTCGAGAAATTACGCTCATTGGAATCGTTATCTCGGTTGACACTCCAAGTGTAGAAAAATTGACCTGTGAAAGGGCTATCTGATTTGTCATACTTGGCGCTTAGCGTGATTGCGGAATAGTTACTAATTGCATCGGATGTGTACATCATCATCTTAGAAAAGTTTGCATTAGGCCGCGTACTAGGAAAAACAAGCCGGGTATCAACGTTCGCTACAGGTATACCTAGATTGATATCCTTAAGGCGTTCTAAGCGGCTTCCAACGGCATAAGCTGAATTAATACCTACTACCCAACCTGAGTCGTAAGCTCTTTCAACACTTGCGTTAAATCGGGTGGTACGAGGGTTTTCAAAGTTAGGATCGAAGGTGAAAATATCGCCCTTAGGAACAGAAGATCCTACTGGTAATGAGGGGAATGCATAAGGATTATTCCAATTAAAAGTAGATCCCCGCACTAATCCAGGATTAGCAGCGACAAAAGCCGAAGTTAGAGAGGCAGATGTAAATCTAATTGAAGTCGCTCTAACGCCATTCACTGAATAGACTTGGTACTGGAAAACAGCAGGGGTACGGGAAGTATAAGTACCAGCATTGAGGCGCACGATCGTTTTACCTTTGTCGGCACTAGGTGTCCATGTCAGACTGACACGCGGATCCCATGTGTTACTGCCAGGAATGGTCTCAGTTAAAGGGGCTGTTGTCGTTGTGGGATTGGCAAAATTTGCAATAGGGAAGGAAGGATTTTTTTGTTGGTCTTGTCGTAATCCTAAACCTAACTTGAGATCGTTATTCAATCTGAAGTCGCCTTGGATGAAATAGGCTTCCTCTTGGGAGGTGCTATCAAATTCACCTGATTGAAGAGCCGTGAGACCGCCCAATCCAAATCTTTGATCGTACGAAGACCAATTACCGGCTCTGAAATCCGTTATATTGCTAAAGCTGTAGGAACCGTTTGCGGTTCCAGCAAAGATTTCGTAAATACTAGTTTTGTTGTAGTCAGCTCCGATTTTGATGGTGAAACCAGGAGCAACGTAGGTTAGAGTTTCTTGAATTTGAAAACGCTCCTGTTCGTATTCACGAAAGAAGTTATTGCCTCCGTAGCTTCCCACATTACTGATGGCTACACGGGGCCTGGAGGTTCGTTGTCTACGCGGGAGATCATTTCCAGATTTGCTCACACGAAATTCGCTGAGCAAGTTAGGAGCGATCGACCAATTCCACTGGCCCACTAGGGATTCAGTATTGACAATATCAGGGGTGGTGGTTTCAAAAGCAACATTCGAGCCATCGTTGTATATGCCTGTGAAGTCAGACTTGTTGTAACGGAAAGTGAAAATGTTATCAGCGTTTAAAACCCAGTCGACACGAGCGAAGAAAACATCTGAATTTTGAGGACTCGCATATGAACCGCCTCTGTTTGCTAGTACTAGATCAGCCGCTTGGGTCAGGTCTAAGGCCAAGGGGAGTGATTGTGTACCCCAAGTAAAATTGTTGGTGGAGCTTCTTCGTTGACCGTCATAAGCTACGAAGAAAAATAGAGTGTCTTTAATGAGTGGACCACCAAAGGAGAAACCTTGTTGAGAATTAGGGCTGGAAATAATCGCATTTGATCCTGGAACACCGAAGTCAGGTCGGAGTGCAATAAAACGTTGCGGACGCTTGTAATAAAATGCACTGCCTGTAAAGTCGTTCGTACCAGATTTAGTGACAGCATTAATGTATCCACCGCCCATGCGGCCATACTCAGCCGAAGCGCCGTCAGTGACCACTTGAAATTCTCGAACTGCTTCAATCGATACCGTGAATGGAGTCTTGCCTTCAGCGCTACCGAGGGCACCCCCAAAGAAGGATTCGTTGTTATCAGCGCCGTCTAAATTGACCGAGGTATTGACGCCTCGTTGACCTGCAATGGCTAAATTGCCGCGATTTCCTTCAACGATAACTTGAGGGGTCAATGTAGCAAAATCTAAGAATGAACGACCAGCGACTGGAAGTCTATTCATGTTCTCGGGAGAAATTGAAGTTGTTGCTGAACTACGATTTGGATCTATAGAGGAGACCGCCGAAAGAACTTCAATTGTGGTTTCAGAAACAGAAGCCAATCGGAAATTGAGGGGGGCAGAGCCACTTAAGCTCAGGTATAACTTCACACCAATTGCGGACTGAAAACCATCTTTGCTTGCAGACGCTACGTAAGGACCCACGGGCAAATTAACAAATTGAAACTGGCCGTTTGACTCGGTGAGAGAAGCTCGAACTAATCCCGTCTCAGCATTTCGAAGAGTAATGGCAACACCAGTAAGCGGCCTGCCTTGAGCATCAGTAACGCTTACTATGATTTGCGACAGAGCGCTTTGTGTGAAAGCGGGTACTCCCGAGGCAACAATGAGCGCCATGATGGCAGATGAAGTGACGTGCGATTTACGCATAAAAAGTTCCTCCCGTATATTGGTATAGTATCAAATTAGAGGTAAATTCAATGGGACTTAATTAATACCTATTTAAAGACTAAAGCACTCAAAAGTCGACAATTCTAGGTTTTTTTAAGTACTGTTTAGGCATAAGTCATTTGTGGAGTTATGCTATTGGAGTTGCCAAGCCAATCTTATTAAAATCTCTATCATTACTACAAATAGGCCACCTATAATTATGTCTAAGTCCAATATTTTCAAGGTTTTAACACTATTTTTTGTGGCTTTTTCATTATTAGTATCCCAAGAAATCCTGCCTTTAGGGGATATCCGATCGGGTATGAGAGGGCAAGGTAAGACAGTTTTTTTGGGCTCTAAAATCGATCAATTTGATTTTGAAGTTTTAGGCATCCAAAAGAATACGTCACCCGGCCGATCAACGATCCTTATCAAGCTGCTCGGCTCCCAAATGAAGGAAATGGGAGTTTTCGCAGGAATGAGCGGTAGCCCTTGTTACATCAACGGAAAGCTTATTGGTGCCCTAAGTACAGGTTTCACATTCTCCAAAGAGCCGATAGCCGGCATAACTCCCATACAATACATGCTTGATCAGCTCTTACAAATTCCAGATGAGTCCGTTCAGAATACCCCATTAATACTCCCTAAAATGGATCCTCCTAAAGTCTTGAAGTCTGCAATAAGTGGAACGATGATTCCGTTAAGTGAAGTTTGGCCCGAGGGCTCTAAAGATTCGTATAGCCTCGTACTCACTGGCACGGCTTTATCATCAGATGCAGCCTCTTTTTGGCAAGGTTCAGGAGTTCGCTTCCTAGACGCCAACAATTCATTCATGATGACTAACGAAGAGCAAATCTCTAGCCCTATTGAGCCGGGAGGCACTGTAGTAGCTAGTCTAGTTGAAGGAGATCTTGATTTATCTAGCGCCGGAACCATCACATATATCAGGGGCAAACGCGTATTAATGTATGGGCACCCGCTTTTTAATTTAGGGTCGCTTCAGGTCCCAATGCGATCTGGCAATGTTTTAGGGGTTGTTTCCAATCTCAATTCTTCTTTCAAATTGACCGCTCCAGGGAGAACCATAGGATCGGTGATGCTTGACCGAAGCTCCGGTGTAAGCGGAACTTTAGGAGTCGAATCTAAGATGATCCCTTTGAGGCTGGGAATTAATTTAGGCGGCAGAAAAAATTTAAATTTAAGCTTTAATATGATTGATCATCCTGTATTAACTCCGTATTTTGCCGCTACTGTTTTATCTCAATCTTTAGAATCGAATATTCGTGGATTAGGAATGCAAAGTTTGAGTCTTCAGGGAAATATTAAACTTGCAGGTTATCCTCCTATTGAGATTGAAAGTTTTGTTGCTGATCTTAACTCCAAAAGACTCTCTGACTATTTAGGCGGCGTTCTTCAGGCCATCTGTTTTAATCCTTTTGAGAAACCCAAATTTGAAGGGATTTCTTTAACGATTAAGGCCGAGGAGCGGTTAGATCTGAGCGCAGTAGTATCTGCTCGTATTCTGACATCTCGACCCAAGAGAGGGTCATCTTTACCTGTCACCCTGACTGTTCAGAATATTCAAGGCCTCCGCGAATCATATAACTTTTCGGTCTTTATCCCGACGTCGGCGCAAAAAGGGAAAACCTATCTGCTTGTTGGAGATGGTCTGTCCATCATGTCGGCAGATCCAGATCAATCCTCTATTCAAATTGGAAGTTTGGGTGATGTGGTCCAAATTCTTAACAGCTCTTTAAAAAACAATCTTGCCTATGGGCTTTTGGTTCAATCCTCAAAAGGAGCGGGCCTTCGTGGAGATCGAATCGAGGGCGTCCCTCCCTCTATTGCTAGTCTCGTAAATCCGGAGGATGGCTCTAAAAACAGTAGTCTGAAACGAAGAATTATTGGACGCTCTCTGATACCGCTTGAACGCGAAGTTCAGGGTTTGGTTACCCTCGAAATCGAGGTTGAGTAATGTTGAGACTTTTTTTACATCAGTGTCGAATTATTATGTTTCTCTTCACCGTTATTTCATTAAATGGTCAACAAGTTACCAAGAACTATAATTCGTTTATTGATTGGCAGAATTCAGAATTTAAAGGACTCCAAGTTGATGCAGAAGGAATACTAAGGCTTGGTCCGACTTCTCGACGCATTATCCAGGTCCCTGAAGGGATCATATGGGCTTTTCTTCCCGATGGTCGTGACGGAGGCTTTATTTCTGCTGGAAATGATGGAAGAATTTTTCGCCTATCGGGAGGTCAGTTGAAGCCTTTTGCTCAGATGAAAGGTGGAATTGTTTTTGCGATGACTCGACTAGGAGAGGATTTAATCGTTGCACCTAGTGGACAAAGGAGATTGGTTCGTATCAATTCTCTTGGAGAGAGCTCAACTTATGCCGCTATCAATGCGCGTATCGTTTGGCAGTTAGAATCCGAAAATCGAGAAATACTTGCTTTAGGTGCTGGAGAACGAGGCGCCGTTCTTATATCTGCTCGCGAAGGATCAAGCCGTGTGCTGGCAGAAATGGCAGAAGAAATTGCTTTCACGTCTTTTGCCAGAGATGCGCGAGGCAGTTACCTATTAGGTACGCATGGAAACGGATTAGTAGTCAAATACAATCGAGCTACTGACCGCCTTGAGACTCTATTCGATAGCGGTATGGACGAAGTTCGAAATATAGTGGTCTCTGGAGATCGGGTCTTTGCATCAGCCAATATTGAAAGACCTATCCTGCCCGATATTTCCAAAGAGATACCGACCGTGACTCCCCAGGATATCTATTTTCCAAGCGAATCAGATTTGAAAACCAAAAGCATTTTATTCGAGTACGATCTAGACTCCAAGTTTTCTAGGACTCTTTGGCAGAGTCAGCAAAGTTTTGCTTTTGCTCTCACGCTATGGAAAAATCATTTGCTTTTGGGCACCGGAGACCGATCAAGAATATTTTCTTTTGATATCCAAAAAGTCCCTACCTTAAAACCATCGTTTGCGCTCATTCAAGAACTGAATTGCGCTCAAGCAACAGCATTTATTTCTCAGGGATCAATCATGTATGTGGTTGGATCGAATCCTGGTGAAATTTATACGCTCTCAGATAGTAATTCAACTGAAGGTTACTTGGAATCCGAAATATTGGTTTCACCGGGCCTGACCCGTTGGGGTAGGCCTTACATAGAATCCAAGACACCAAATGGAACTTCGGTCTCTATTCAATTTCGCTCAGGTCAAACTCGTAGGCCTGATGTAACTTGGTCGCCATGGTCTCCGTTGATGAAATCAGGAGAACGCCCTGGGGTTCCTGTCGCTAAGTTTGCTCAGTTTCGAGTCAAAATGCTGAGCACTGTCGATGGGTTGACTCCGGAGGTCAAAGAAGTGAAGTTTTTTTGGGCACTTCAAGCACGAACTTCGCAAGTTAAATCCATCGAAGTTCTACCTCCGGGTATTTATTTATCTAGTAAAAATACTAATACATTAACAGCACCACCTCAATCATCTGAAATTCTGTATTTTCTCGAGGATGACAATGAAGAACAAGGGGATACATCGAGGAACTTTCGAAAGGGAATTCAGGGTTTTATATTTAAGTCAGATACTGAAAATACCGACCAAAGATTATTTCGCATAGCTCTTCGGGGTGAACAGGGAAATGAGATTTTGCTTGAGGAGCAATTTAATACATACCACTTTGCCTTTGATACAACTTCCTATAAGGAAGGGGTTTATGAACTTCAGGTTACTGCTTTTGATAGATGGAAAACGATAACTTCAACTCAGCAGGATGGAATTTTAAGCTCTCGGTTCACCATTGACCATGAGGCTCCAAAGGTCGATCAAATTACCATGAATATTGACCAGCAGACCCTACTGGCTCGCTTTCTTCTTAAAGATCTTCGTTCCATTATTAGCCATTGCTTTATAAGTTTTAACGGCCAAGATTGGCAACAAATCCTGCCGGATGACGGTATTTTTGACCAGACCACCGAAGAATTTACTTTACGACTAAAACTATCCATTCCTCTTTCATCCAAACTATTTATTAGAACTGTGGATGGTCATACAAATGAATCAATCAGCAGTTATTTATTACCCGTGGTTCAGAAATAAGACTACATATCCTTGGTCTGAAAATTAGGTTTCCTTTTTTCTAAGAACGCAGCCGTACCTTCTTGGGCGTCAGCAGATTGAGAGATTAGGCCAAATAGACTGGCTTCATGTTCTAGGCCTTTGGCGAGGGGCAGGAGAAGGCCGTCACGAACAGCCTTAAGGGCTAGCGATACAGCATGAGGACTTCTACTCAGTATCGTTTCAGCAAGTCTCATTGTCTGTCCATCCAGATCAACTGCCGGATAGACACGGCTTACTAATCCAATCCGAAGGGCATCGACTGCTGAGATCATCTCGGCCGATAAAATCATATCCAGGGCTACGCCCATTCCCACTAGTCTTGCCAGCCTCTGGGTACCGCCGTATCCCGGGATCAGACCTAGGCTCACTTCGGGGAGAGCTAAGCGAGCATTTTCAGAGGCAATTCGTATATGGCAGGCTAGAGCTAGTTCGCATCCGCCGCCTAGTGCGAAGCCTTGAATAGAGGCGATGACAGGCTTTGAGGACTGTTCGATGAGATTAAATACGGACTGACCTCGAAGAGATTGGACACGCGCCTGATCTGCTGTGAGGCCATTAAATTCTGCGATATCGGCCCCTGCGACAAATGACTTTTCACCTGCCCCCTGAAGAACGATCACGCCAATAGATGAATTTTGTTGTAGATCTAAAATGGATGATTCTAGTTTTTCTAGGACTTCGTTATTAAGGGCATTTAATTTATCGGGCCGATTGATAATAATTCGTCCCAAACGATTTTCAATCTGAGTTTCGACCACCGACATAAGCACCTCTTAGAGTGTCCTAATGATATCTCTCAGTTGAAGTAGGTTTCAATTAAGAAACGATATAATCAAATCCTATGATGTGGATTCGACGAAGTAATCAGCGTGGTTATTTTGACCATGGATGGCTCAGATCTCGGCACACTTTCTCGTTTGGCCAATACTACGACCCACAATTTATGGGCTTCGAATCTCTTTGTGTGATCAATGAAGATTTCGTCTCCCCCAATCATGGATTTGGTGAACACGCACATCAAGACATGGAAATTATTACTTGGGTTCTCGAAGGTCGCTTATCTCATGAAGACTCGCTAGGCAATCGAGATAGCATTATTCCCCTCCAGGCTCAGATCATGAGTGCGGGGACAGGTATTCGCCATAGTGAGTTCAATGCGTCTACTGAGGACCATGTTCATTTACTCCAAATATGGATTACTCCTAGTCATCAAGGATTACCTCCTCGTTACGACCAAGTTCAACTCTCCCGCATCCAAGTTACTAATCGATGGGCCGTACTGGCTTCTTGCAATCTCCTAAAGGGAGGTCTCAAGATTTTTCAAGACGCTCATATTTCTATAGCTAGGCTGGATTTAGATCTGAATCTAGAGGTATCTATTGAACCAAATCGCGCTGCATGGATACAGGTAGCTAGGGGAGAAATACAAATTGGGGAAGAGCGCTTATTTGCTGGCGATGGGATCGCCGTAGAACAAGCGTGTGTTCTCAATCTTCATTCCCATACAAATGGATCTGAGGTATTGTGGTTCGATTTGGCCAAAACACTTCAGCCGATAACACACTGAATACCGGTACCCTTTAAGCTGCAATATCCTTGAGGATTCTTGTGTAAATATTGCTGATGGTAGTCTTCCGCAAAATAATAATTTTTGAAGGGTAATATTTCTGTAGTGGGGACACCCAGCCCTTTTTTAGTGAGCGCTTGCTTCGCTATAACCAGACTCTCTTCGACCGATTTCATCTGATTGGGTTCCAAAGTGAAGATCACTGATCGATACTGAGAACCGATGTCGGGTCCTTGACGATGGTATTGGGTGGGATCATGATTTTCCCAAAAGAGCTTTAACATTTCCTTTAGGGCCTGTTCCCCTTGAGCGAAAACTAATTGCACAACCTCAGCATGACCGGTTCTACCGCTACAAACTTGTTCATAGGTCGGGAATTCAATGATTCCTCCTGCATAACCAACGGAGGTACTTTTTACGAGTGGGTGTTTCCAAAAAAGACGCTCCACTCCCCAAAAACAGCCCATACCCACAAAAAGCATTTGGTCATTTGGCCACTCAAAACGAAGGGTATCTTTGAAAATGGCATGAATAGGCAAGGAGCTTTGGCTCATTGAATACTATCCTTTCCAGCGCCGTGGGTCTTGATCGGAGTAACCTAGCTGATCCAGAACGCGTAAAGCAAATGTATCGAAAAGATCTTCAAAGTCTTTTGGATTTGAGTAAAAGCCAGGCATGACAGGCATGATGATGGCTCCAGCATCATGGAGTCGAATCATGTTTTCAAGATGGATTCTGTTCAAAGGTGTTTCTCTGAGACATAGGACGAGAGGCTTCCTTTCTTTAAGGCATACATCAGCGGCTCGGGAAATCAGGTTATTACTGACACCCCAAGCGATCCTTCCGAGAGCTCCGGCTGAACATGGGGCTATGATCATCCCGTTGTGTCGGTATGAACCACTGGCAATATCAGCGCCAACATTTTGATCAGATCTTAAAGAAATCTTAGGGCTAAGGCTCACTAAATCTTCTGGCCGGAGTTGCGTTTCATCCAGCAAGCATCGTTTTCCAGTAGTGGAGACCATCAAATTGATTTGAGAAACAGATTCTTTTTGTATCAGTTTTTTTAAAATAGCGACGCCAAAGGCAGACCCGGAGGCTCCACAAATTGCTAGCGTGTATTTTTCAGACATCAGTTTAGTATGCACTTAAAAATGTTGGCACGATGTTCTAGGGATTTAGACACCTATATATTCAAAAATTTTGGACCTACTTGGGTAATGGATCCGGCACCAAAAGTAATTAGTAAATCACCTGCTTTCAGGATTTTTTTAAGTTCAAATGGAAGATCTTGAATTTCTTTGATGAAGCGGACCTCTGTGCCTTGTTTGCTGATACCTTCCGATAAAATCTTAGCTTCGACACCATGAATAGGTTTTTCTCCCGCAGGATAGATGTCTGTCAGAAAAACAAGATCAGCATCATCAAAGGCAGCCATGAATTCATTCATGAGAGCCTGGGTTCTCGTATACCTATGAGGCTGAAAAGCAGCAACAATACGACGTTCTGGAAAACCCTTTCTTGCAGCCCTAAGAGTTGTTTGAATCTCCGTCGGGTGATGACCATAATCATCTACTACTAAAACTCCATCACGCTCTCCTCGAAGGGTAAAGCGACGATCAGCTCCTTGAAAAGAGGCGAGGCTTTTTTGAATACTCTCGGTTGATAGGTTAAGTTCTAAAGCAATTCCAATCGCAGCTAGAGCATTAGCAACCATATGCGTACCCGGTACGCGAATCGAAAAATCCCCCAGAGAATTTTCACGCGTATGGACCTTGAAAAAGGTATCGAAGCCCTTTTGGCGAATGTCAGTAGCATAGATATCGGCTTGATTTTCAGTGCTGTAGGTCAATATGGGGCGATTAATTTGGGACAAGATCGATGCGAGATGGGGATCATCTAAACACACAAATAGGCGTCCATAGAAAGGCAGACTGTTGGCAAAAATAACAAAAGCCTGCTTAATGGCCTCCATATCTGGATAGTGATCTACGTGCTCTCGATCAATGTTGGTGATAACTGCCAGATATGGACGTAGCATAAGAAAACTTCCATCACTTTCATCCGCTTCGGCAACCAAATAATCTCCCTGACCTAATTTAGCGTTTGATCCAAGAGCGGCTAGTTTACCTCCTATGACGATGGTGGGGTCTAAACCAGACTCAGATAGGACTTGGGCTACCATGCTGGTTGTTGATGTTTTTCCGTGGGAGCCGGCAACAGCGATCCCTCGTTTTAATCTCATCAATTCTGCTAGCATTTCGCCTCTTGAAATCATTGGAATTCCAAGTTCGAGACCTGCTTGAACTTCTGGATTTTGAATCTTTACAGCCGTACTGGTGACAATAAGCTCGGCACCTTGAACATTCTCTGGACTATGTCCCAAAGAAAACTTAATACCAAGATCAGTCAGATGGTCAATTATTGGGGAAGTTTTCAAGTCTGATCCTGAAATTTTGAAGCCAAGATTACAGAGAACCTCTGCTATTCCCGACATTCCAATTCCGCCTATACCTACAAAGTGGATGGACTTGACTTTCCCAAACATGTAGCCTCACTAGAGTTAATCATAGCGATGGATTGATATACGGGATACCTATGAAAATGATCAAGTTGCAACTCCATTGGGTTGGATAGAGGGAGGCCCACTGCTAAACTGAAACGTAAGAGCCGGGGACAAGATGCAGATCCAAAAATTGATTTTGAGTTTGCAAGAATTTTGGTTGAAAAACGGCTGTTTAATCGGGTTGCCTTACGACATCGAAAAAGGGGCAGGGACGATGAATCCGCTCACCTTTTTTGGTGCCCTTGGACCTGATGCATGGCGTGTAGCCTATGCGGAGCCTAGTCGTCGACCTGCAGACGGTCGCTATGGCGATAATCCATTTCGTGTTTATAAACATCTTCAGTTTCAGGTTCTACTCAAACCTTCACCTGCCGATGTTCAAGATCTATATCTTGAATCATTAGCCAGTCTTGGGATAGATCTCAAAAATCATGACTTAAGATTCGAAGAGGATAACTGGGAGTCCCCCACATTGGGTTCTTGGGGCGTTGGATGGCAAGTCGTGTTGGATGGAATGGAAATAAGTCAGTTCACTTATTTTCAACAAATGGGAGGTGTAGACTGTAAACCGGTTAGTGCTGAAATTACCTACGGTATTGAGCGTCTATGCATGTTCCTTGGGGACACTAGTAATATATTCGATACAACCTACGGTTTGATTGGGGATTCTAAAGGCTCCGTGCCAATTTCCTACGGAAAACTCCGTCACCGTGAGGAATTAGAAATGTCTCATTACAGTTTCAATTTGGCCGATATTCCATTTCATCGGAGTCTTTTTGATTTCCATGAAAAAGAAGGTACGTTCCTTCTCAATGAACACAAGCATTTCATTTCAGCCTATGAACAAATGCTCAAAATGAGCCATGCATTCAATGTTCTAGATGCCCGAGGTGCTGTCAGTGTTAGTGAGCGCCCAGGCCTTATTAAGCGCGTAAGAGATTTAGCGTCTGGATGTGCACAAGCATACCTTAATCATCATTTTCCTCCTGCTTCTTCCTAGCCTATGTCGAAAGATTTTTTATTAGAAATCCACTGTGAAGAGATACCGGCTAAGTTTTTGGCACCACTCCATTTGGAACTTCAGGATAAGTTAATCCAATTATTCGAAGGTAAGGGACTTGTTGGTCGAGGTACTTGCCCACGGAGTCCGGATTGGTATTCTCCGCGAAAAATTGCAGTTTTCTTACCCGGTATTCATGAAATACAGCCCGACACACAATCCCTTGAGGTGGGTCCTTCAAAGTCAATTTGCCTCGATAGTCTAGGACAACCCACAGATGCCGGTCTCCGTTTTGCTGATAAATGGAAGTCAAATTTTGGGGAAATTGTTTATGAAGAGGTCAAAGGCAAGAAAGGCGATTACGCCGTTCTGCGAAGAGCGGTAAAGGGACTTCCTGCTGTAGAAGTTTTATCAGAAACCTTACCTGCCTTGATTGCATCACTATCTGTCCCTAAAGCAATGAGATGGGGTCATTCCTCTTTTGTTTTTGTTCGTCCCATAAGAAATATTTTATGCTTGTTAGGCACCACAGTGGTTCCCTTTGAAGTGGATACCGTTAAAAGTTCATCTACCACTTTGGGTCATCGTCTTAGTCCAGGGCCAATTGAGGTCACTCAACCTAGCGAGTATGAATCAAAATTAGCCAATCATCACGTAATTGTCTCCTGTATAGCTCGCCGAACCCTTTTACAAAAAGATTTGACAGCCGCAGCTTCTTCGATAAACGGTAATTTGATTTCGGATGAATCTTTATTAAGAGGAGTATCGGAGATTGTTGAATACCCTTCAGTAATACTAGGTCAGTTCTCGCCAGAATTTCTCACCCTTCCTCAATCCATTCTTACGTGTTCATTACGTGAGCATCAAAAATCTTTTTGTATACAAAATTCTGATGGAAAACTCCTACCATATTTTTTATCTATTGCTAATCGAGATTTATCACAAGACCACAAGGCACGAGAAACTATTACAAAGGGGAATGAGTGGGTTCTTAATGCCAGGCTTTTCGATGCCAAGTTTTTTTATAATGAAGATACTAAAACTTCTCTTGAAAGTAGACGATCTAGACTCGAACAGTTGACTTTTATCCGTGGTGCCGGTACGTACTTACAAAAAACCGAACGACTATCCACATTGGCGGGTCATTTTGCCCCACTCTTCAGCGTTGATCCTTTGGAAGCTCGCTTAGTTGCCCATTTATCCAAATTGGATCTCACGACTCAAATGGTAGTGGAATTTCCAGAGCTGCAAGGCAAAATGGGTTCGGATTATCTCAGGAATGAGGGACTACCCGAATCTGTTTGTAAGGCTATTGAGGAACACTATGCTCCAGTCTCCGCCGAAGGTTCTCTCCCATCAACTCCCCTCGGCTCTCTTTTGGCAGTAATCGACAAATTAGATACACTCGTTGCAGCATTTGCCATTGGTCAAATACCAACAGGCTCCAAGGATCCTTTGGGTCTCCGTCGAGCAGGCTCGGGCCTTGTTCGTATTTTGAAAAATCAAAATATTCCACTTTCTCCAGTAGAAGCGATTCATCAGTCTCTCAATATTTTCATCAACCAATTCACCGTTAAAGACATTGAAAAAGTTGAACCGGCCCTGAAAGTTTTTTGGGATGAACGTATGGCCTTTGCGCTATCACAGGATGGATTTGAACAGCAGTTACTTCGGTCTGTTATGGCAGCACCATGGCATGATCATTTGCAATTGATAATGCGATGTCAGGCGCTTAAGCGTGTCATAGTACGCGCCGATTTCGGGCAATTAATTGAAAATGCTAAGCGTATTAATAATATTTTAGTTGATCAAAAGATCGCTAACCCATTAATGTATGATCTTCTCGAAACCCCCTCTGAAAAAAAACTGTTAGAAAAAAGTCATCTGATCGATGGATTAATGGGTAATGACCAACTTGATGCTTTTTGCTTAGCACTTGCAGAGTTAGCCGAGCCTCTTGAAGAATTTTTTAAAGAGGTGATGGTTCTAGACAAAGATATCAATATTAGGAAACAACGATTAAACTTACTCTTTAAATTAAGATCTCAATTCGACTACATTGCAGACTTCTCGAAATGGTAATCTTAAATATGTCTGATAGTTTCCATCACGAACGTATTGCTGTCATCGACTTCGGAAGTCAGTACACTCGTTTAATTGCTCGAAGATTAAGAGAGGTGGGAGCATTTGGGCTTGTTTATAGTTCTAATGTTTCCTTCGAGGACATTCAAGGCCCAGACCTTAAAGGTATTATTTTAAGCGGGGGTCCTAGCTCGGTATTCGAGGAAGGAGCTCCGCGCCTAGATCCTCAAATTTTAAAATCTGGCACACCAATTCTAGGTATCTGCTATGGTCAACAACTCATTGCCAAAGAATTTGGAGGGAATGTTCATCGATCCAAAGCTCGAGAGTATGGCAAGGCCTCTATTGATGTTTTAAGCGATGATTCAGTTTTATTCCGGGGACTTCAATCATCCCAACAAGTATGGATGAGCCACGGAGACCACGTAGAATCCATACAAAACACGTTTAAGGTTGTTGGACGGACCGCTTCTGTCCCCGTCGCCGCCATGGAATCAGAAAGTCTTAAAATATTCGCTATTCAATTCCATCCAGAAGTTACCCAAACTGAGTCAGGCCTAAAAATACTCAAGAATTTTTGTGACTTTTCAGGCATGAATTGCGACTGGAGTTCCGAAAATTTTATTGAGGAAAAAATAAAGAAAATACACGATCAAGTCGGTAAGGATCTTGTAATCTTAGGGCTCAGCGGTGGTGTTGACTCGAGTGTTGCAGCGCTACTCCTCCACAAGGCGATTGGATCGCGATTGCACTGTATGTTCATTGACACGGGACTTCTCCGGCTCAATGAAAGAGTACAAGTTCAAGAGAGCTTCGAGCCTTTTGCTCTTCATGTCCATTGGATTGATGCCTCCGAAGAATTTTTTCATGGGCTATCTGGAATTTCCGATCCCGAGACTAAGCGAAAAAAAATTGGGGCAATTTTTATAGAAGTTTTTGAGCGGGAAGCAAAAAAACTAAATGCTAAATTCCTAGCTCAGGGCACTACCTACCCAGATGTGATAGAAAGTAAAGGAATTGGGGGAGCTGTATTAGTTAAATCGCATCATAATGTCGGTGGACTCCCCGAGCGATTGAATCTCAAAATCGTAGAACCTCTTAGAGAACTTTTCAAAGATGAAGTACGTGCGGTTGGTAGAACTCTAGGTCTACATCCTCAAATGGTAGCCAGACACCCCTTTCCCGGACCAGGTCTTGCTGTGCGTATTCCTGGGAACGTGGATCGGGAGAAGGTACGCATTCTGCAGGAAGCAGATTCTATTTTTATTCATGAACTAATGATCTCCGGTTGGTACGAACGAACGGCTCAAGCTTTCGTGGTTCTACTACCGGTTAAAACCGTTGGTATTATGGGGGATGAACGAACTTATGAGTATTTATGTACTCTTCGTGCGGTAACTAGTGAAGATTTCATGACAGCCGATTGGGCACGATTGCCCTACGATCTTTTAGAAAAGGTTGCTCAACGAATCGTCAATGAGGTTAAAGGCATTAATCGGGTTACCTTCGATATCACCTCTAAACCACCTGCCACCATTGAGTACGAATAATGATAATGTTTATCCCTGATCTTCGTGCATTTAATCATCAATTTATTTGGAGTCTTTATGATTCGATATATCTTTTTTTTAGCCCTGGGTTGTATATTGTCTGCAACTAATTCAGTTATGATCACTCCTATCAAAATCACGGTCACGCCCATCAATTTAGCCCAACATCAAATTGAAGTTGAGTTAGTGATTCCAAATGGCCTCTTGAATCAAGGTGGCACCATAGCCATACCCACATGGACCCCAGGGAGTTATTTGGTTCGAGATTACGCAAGGTTCATAGATCAGGTCCGTATCCCTTCTGGCGGCACTCTCATTAAGGTTGATAAGCAACAATGGAAAGTCCCCCCACATGAAGGCGCTCTTACAATTCGCTACCGTGTTTACGGCAATCTCATGACGGTCCGGGAAAACTATATCGATGAATTTCAGGCACATCTTATGGGAGCTAACACCTTTATGTACGTACCTGGGCATCTAGATCTTCCTTATGAAATAAGGTTCAAGGGCTTCCCTTCGACCTGGAAGATCGCTTGTAATCTTCAGGATGAAGATGGCGTACTCCGCGCACCCAATTATGACCTTCTTGTCGACTCACCCATACAGCTCGGCACTTTTCGTTCACATACTTGGAGAAGTGGAGATACTCAATTCGAACTAGCGGTTACTGGTGACCACAATGGAGATGAAAATCGATTCGTTAAGGATTTTGCCAAGATTGCGAATGAAACAAAAGCAATTTTTGGCAGTTTTCCCTTTAAGAAGTATATTTTTCTATTAGGGTTCTCTCCTAATATACGCGGCGGTCTTGAACACCTACAAAGTACCTCATTATTGATGGATCCTTTTGTATTTGATAAGGAAGAGGGATATTATGCCCTTTATGAATTAGTCGCCCATGAATTCTTCCATGCGTGGAATGTAAAACGTATTAAGGATGTAGTGCTTGGCCCTTTTGATTACTCTCAAGAAAATTACACCAAACTACTTTGGTTTCACGAGGGATTTACTTCCTATATGGAACATCAGATAGTCAACCGGGCAGGGGTTGTTCCTTGGAAACATTCTATGAAGGGTTACGAAAATCTTTGGAATTCAGTCTCACAGGATCCGGGTCGATTAAGTCAAAATCTTGAAGAGGCTAGTTTTGATACTTGGATTCGTTACTATAAACAAAATGAATGGACTGAAGTCACATCGATTAACTATTACGCTCACGGTGAGTTAACCGCCTGGCTCATGGAGGGCGAAATAGTTGATGGCAGTATGGGTAAACGAGGGCTTAAAGATCTATTCAAGGAGCTATGGAATAGTCGCGGAACCCAAGGGATTACTGATGCAGATGTGCAAAAAGCTTACGAGAAGGTCTCGGGAAAATCGGCATCACTTTTTTGGGACCGCTACATTCGTAGCTCGAGCGCCCCTGATAGCAAAACATTAGCTTCTGTTTTCGGACTAATCTTTAAATTTCAATCTCCCGATGAAAGATTATCAGAGGATGATAAAAAGAATCCACAAATTGTAGAGCGAAGTAAAATTTACTCAGGGATTAAATTTGCAGTCAATACTTCGGGCGGAACGAATATCATTAGCTCGGTTTTTCCGGGAGGACCTGCGGATCAAGCTGGACTATCTAATGGTAATGAGATTCTCTTTGTAAATGGATGGAGAACAACTAATGCTAATGAGGTTAACAAACGAATTGCAGAAGTTAAAGTAGGCACAAAGATTGAAATCATTGCATCACAGAGGGGCCGTCAAAAAATGATATTCCTCACTGCTGTTGTGAATAATTCGAAAAATCTAAAACTATCTTTTTCGAAAACAGCATCCCCCGAAGCGCAAAAGAATTTTTCTAATTGGTCGGGCCATCCATTTGGTCAATAATTTCAAGGCACCGAATGTCACGTTTGATCACATGGGATTTAAATCATAACCAAGCCCCTCATAGTTGGGCTGGAATCGATGAAGTTGGACGAGGCTGCTTGGCTGGACCCGTGGTGGCGTGTTGTATCGTCATCAATTCTGAAGTGATTGAAATACATCGTGATATTTTTGATCAAGCTCGAGATAGCAAAAAGGTTTCACAGACAAAACGGGAATATTTAGCTGCTAATTTCCATGAAATTCTTCCAGCATATAGTTATGGAATTATTGATTCTATAGGCATAGATCGAGATAATATTCTCCAGGCTTCTCTCGCTGCCATGAAACAAGCAGCTGATGATATCTCGATCCCTGTGGACCATTACTATATTGATGGCACAATATCGCCGAAACTTGGCCAAAATGAAGTTTTGGTTCCCCAAGGGGATGATACAAGTTGCTCTATTGCTGTAGCCAGTATCTTGGCAAAGGTATATAGGGATAAACTCATGCATGATCTAGGCGGTAAGTATCCTCAGTATGGGTTTGAGAAACATAAAGGTTACGGAACCAAAGAACATCTGCGAGCCCTCGATCTACATGGGGCATCGCCTATCCATCGCCTAACTTTTAGGCCTGTCACACAACGCATTCAAGAGGATCTTGGTATTTTCAAAATGCTCGAAGAAACGCTACAAGACACTGAGAATCAAATAGATCTTTTGTCATGGTTCCATGAAATTTTTATTCACAACTATGGAAAAATCAAGATAGAGCGCGTTAGTCTACTCAGAAATATCTATCTCGAACGTTTAGTATCTTTTCATAGGGAATCTTGAGAATGAAACAGACTGAGATCGTTGTTGCTTTAATTGGAAATAATAAGGGGCGCTTCTTATTCCAAAAGCGTCATGCAGAAAATCCTGTAATGCCAAATTACTGGGAACTTCCAGGAGGCAAAAAGGAAATGGATGAGACGCCCATAGAGGGATTAGAACGGGAAATCTTTGAAGAACTGGGGATTTCGGGACTTCAGTGGGCACCTATTCCTGCATCGGCTGATCAAGGGGGGAAAATAGGTACCCTTATGTATGTATATGGTACTAATTTTGAAGGCGATTTGATTACGTCTTTATCATGGGGCTGGTTTTCTCCATTGGAGGCTCTTCGTCTCAAGCTCCCAGTTGTAACTCAAGAGATCGTTTCTAATCTCATACTGTGAAGCCCCCCACCCAGAAGCTTACGGATAAGTTAAGATAGCCCTATGCGCCAAATTTCTTTTTTAATCGCTATTTCGTTAACCTCACTGCTTGTTTCCCAGGTACCCACCGAAGTTAGTCTTAAAGTAAGTGCTAGTTCAAAGATTGTTTTACATATCGACGAGCCACAATTTGTTGGAGCAGGTATAGAGCGTGCCGTCAAAGACTTTTCTGTCACCCTAGCGATGAATATCAAAAACTCTAGTGTTTTTCTTATGTCTTCATCGAAATTAATCGATAAAAAAGACATGAAGGATCAGGGAATTGATTGGTTACTTACATATACTATTATCGAAACTCCAAGTGGGTTTGAAGTCAAAGCTCAAATTACGGATGCAGGAAGCCTCAAGGTGATTCATGAGGGTAGGTATCAATTCGGAGCTCTAGCAATTCACAACTATGCGCATATACTGGCGGATGACATAGTTATGTGGTTAACCGGTGAAAAAGGAAGCGCTTTCTCGAAGATTACTTTTGCCCGTCAAATTAAACCAGGTGTCAAAGAATTATTTCAAATGGATTCAGATGGAGAAAATATCATCCAATTGACCAGATGGGGTAGTCTTACTCTCGCGCCATCAGTCGCCAAAGACGGGAGACTACTATATGTCACTTATAAAGCAGGAATGCCTGAAATCTGGGGCCAAAAATCCGTTGGAGGCCCTCAGGTAAGAATCTTTCCCAATGACTCAAGGGATAGATCCTCCTTTTATTCTTCTCCCGTATGGTCACCTGATGGTAAACGCTTTGCTTTTGTAATGGGCGACGCTCAAGGACGAAGTGATATAGCTCTATACGATTTTACAAACTTAAAATTTCGTAAATTGACATCTAGCCAAGGCATTAATACTGAACCCACTTGGAATCCAGGAGGGACTCAAATTGCATTCACTTCGAATCGTAGCGGAGGACCTCAAATCTTTCTAATGGAAGATGATGGTACCAATGTACGCCAATTAACTTTCGATGGTACTTTCAATGCCTCGCCAAGCTGGAGTCCTTTGGGTGATATGATTGCCTTCGTTTCAAGGTTTGAGGGAAAGTTTGACCTTTTCATTTTCAAACTTGCGGAAGGTAAAGCCTACCAAATTACAACTGGCATTAGTTCAAACGAATCACCTTCATGGGCGCCCGATGGGAGAAGCCTCGTTTTCATAGGTTCGCGCAGTTCTGGCGGGACGTTATATCGATCCGATATCTCAGGGGCTTCTCTTTTTCAAGTAAGTAATTTGGGGCAATGTCAAAGTCCTGTATGGTCATCAAAATACTGATTTGATCGAGCGAAATTGTACCCTTAACCAAAATAAATGAGTTAATATTACAGACAAGGAGCCAATTATGCCTATTAATCGCAAAGCCTACGCTATTGTAATCTTTTGCCTCTTGCTGCAACAAGCGTGTAAAAAGCCAGTTCCAGTCCCCGAACCCATAGTTGCTCAAGAAGCGGTAGTTGATATGAAAGTCGCAGAAGAAGCTGAAGCGAAATTGAAATTAGCTGATGAGGTACGTAAAAAATCTGAACTAGAATTCCAAGAAGCTAAAGTTAAAGCTATGTCAAATATCTATTTTGAATATGATAAATCAGCAATCCGCGATGAAGATAAAGACTCTCTTCAAGGGCTTGCTAGTTTTCTAATTAAATATCCACAAATAAAAATACAAATTAGCGGACATGCTGATGAACGAGGAACGAATGAATATAATTTGGCCTTAGGTAATAAACGTGCTTCGGCAACCCTATCCTATCTTAAAAGCCTAGGAATTGAAGAATCAAGGCTGCAATCAATTAGTTTTGGGAAGGAAAAGCCCTTGTGCACCGAAAGTAATGAATCTTGCTGGTCTCAAAATCGACGTGCTGAATTCATAGCAATAAACTAAAATCTTCCTTTTGATCATTAGAGAATTAGGCATGCAGAAACTCTTTACTCCTTTTGTTTTCGCTGTCCTATTAAATATTGCATGTGATTCGCCCGAGCAATTAAATCGCGTTGAACGTGAAGTAGGAGATCTCAAGATCGAAGTCTTTAAACTTCGCCGTCAGATTGAGGATAGTAATGGAGTATCAAGAAATGAAATGGTGATAAATAGAACTCAAGATAAACGATTTCAGTCAGATCTTCAATCATCTCTCGATGAGATTTCTGAGGCCGTCAAGGTGATCAATGCTCGACTTGCAGCCCCCTCTCGGATCTTATCCTCGTCAAAGTCCGATGATCAGTCCTCTGAACAAAATGCTGCTCTATCATCCGATAAACCATCTCCGAGTAATTTGAAGGGTGATGAAACTAGCTTTAATGCGGCAGTACTTGACTATAATAGAGGAAATTACATCGTTGCATCGACTGCCCTTAAGAATTTTATTGAAGCCTATCCGACTAGCTCTAAGAAACCAGAAGCCCTCTTCTTTTTGGGACTATGTTCCTACAATACGAAAGCATTCGACACTGCCCAGATCGTCTTCGATCAGATCATTCGCGAAGCCCCCTCTTCTTCCCAGTTTCTGCCGGCCAAGCTCAAAAGAGCCCAATGTTTACTCCGCCAAAATTTGAAGCCTGCTGCCATTAAAGCATTCCGCGAACTCGCTGAAGGTTTTTCGGGTACACAAGAAGCATCTATTGCGCGACAAGAGCTTGATGATCTAGGCGTCTCCTAAAGCAACAAGGCTAGTCAGTAGGGAATTGATAGCAATCTTTGAAAATATCCTTATTGATCAAAATCTGGATATTTTTAGGAAGTTTTTTTATAGGCTTAAGTGATTTAATTCGCTTGAGCATTAGTTTATCCCTATTCCCTAGTGGTAATCTTGACAATTCTTTTCGATTTACCCAGAGATAAGGCGAACGGATAGATTTGTTCTTCACATGAATAGCTAGTGGATATGTGTATTCCTTAATGTGCGTATAACGATGGAGATAGGAAATTCCAATTCGTTCCTTTCCCGACAATCTCACTGAAGGAAAGGTATAGACACTATCTAAAAGCCCCCCTATTTTTGGCTTTTGTATCAATATGAGGTCCTGATTGAAAATAATAAGTAGGCCTTGGTGTGTTTCCTTAGGACTAGGCTTACTTTTCGTTTTAGGAAAAGAACTAATTTGATCTGAGTTATAAGCTTTACAGTGTTTCTTCAATGGACATTGCATACAAAAAGGATTATTTTTTTTACATATCAAACTTCCAAAATCCATTAGTGCTTGCGTTAACCTAGAAGGCCCATGTTTTCGAAGAGCTGGTTCGAGCCAAGCTTCCACGATCATTAATTCTTTTTGATTCTCAAAATTCTTCGCATGGAGACGAGATAGGAGACGAATAACGTTACCGTCTATTGCGGGCGTAGGCCACTGAAAAGCTATCGATCCAATCGCAGCGGATGTATAAGACCCGATTCCAGGAAGTAATTTCATCTCATCGCGATTTCTCGGCCAACCATGTTGTTGAATTTGCTGACAACTCTTCTGTAGATTACGACATCGTCGATAGTAGCCGAGCCCCTCCCAATGTTTCATTGCGATCTCTGGAGAGACGCTAGCTAATTTTTTTAGGGTAGGAAAGCGCTTCATCCATCGTTCAAAATAAGGAATAACAGTATTGATCTGAGTTTGTTGAAGCATAAATTCAGATACTAAAACGATATATGGATCTGCGTGTTCTACCTTTAGGTTTTCCGATCTCCATGGAAGAGATCGCTTGTTTTTATCAAACCATAGGGATAACGGAGCTAATATTCTTGGCGCGCTCTTAGATTCCAAGATTGTTATCATGATGTTGCTCGTTTATTATCTTAACGTGGTGCCCGCGAGCAGACTCGAACTGCTAAGGCTTGTGGCCACCACCACCTCAAGATGGCGTGTCTACCAATTTCACCACGCGGGCTACGTCTTTCTATATTACCTTTACGAAGTCTAGAGTCAATGTCAGATTAGCGGGAAGGGGTGTTTGTGGGTATATTAGACGGAGCAGGAGTGCTGAGGGAAGGTTTTGTATCTAAAACTGATTGATTAGATTTCACAATTAACAGTTCGATTACGAAGGATGTAGTCAGAAAGCCCGCAGCTAACCAATAGGTAGCCTTAGCTAAAAATGGCGTGGCACCTTGGGGACCAAAAGCACCGCTAGATCCCCCCCCATAGGCTGATCCAAGGCCTCCGCGACCCTTTGATCCAGGCTGCAAAAGAATGCATGCGACCAAGAGAATGCTCACTAAAATATGAAAAGTTAATATGAGACCCGACATTGCATTCTCCAACACCTAGAATATCAGATTCTTAAAGAATCTGACTAAATGTGAGTTTGTTAATAACTAGAAACCTAAATGAAGGGTCGTTTTTCCCTGAAGAAGTTTATGAATTTCTCTGCATTGATCAACGAGATCAATAAAATCTGACTGTAAGAGTGCCTGAGAACCATCACTAAGCGCTTGTTCAGGTTGGCAGTGGGTTTCGATTAATAAACCATCCGCACCTATAGCAACAGCACCTCGAGCACACGGTAGTACGCTGTCGCGCCGCCCTACGGCATGGCTTGGATCAACAAAAATTGGTAGATGCGTAAGCTTTCGAGCTGCAGGAATTACTGATAAATCTAGAGTATTACGAGAATGGTCAGACCATGTTCGAATACCGCGTTCGCACAAGATTACACGCGAATTACCTTCGCTTAAGATGTACTCAGCAGCCAAAAGCCATTCGTTGAGAGATGCCGAGTTTCCACGTTTGAGGAGAATCGGTTTTGTAGAGCGTCCTGCTCTTTTCAACAGACTAAAATTTTGCATATTACGTGCACCGATTTGAATAAGATCAGCGACTTCCTCGACTTCATCAAAAGTCATGTTATCTAGGCACTCAGTTACTATATTAAGCGAAAATTCTTTTTTTACTTTTTCAAGTAGGGCAAGGCCCTCGAGACCTAGCCCCTGGAAAGCGTAAGGGCTAGTGCGAGGCTTATAGGCACCTGCTCTGAATAATTTGACACCGGATTCTGCTACGTATCGAGCGATGTTGAAGAGTTGTTCTTTGGATTCTACGGCACAAGGACCTCCGACAATACACAGTGAGCCGTCGCCTATTTTAATGCTACCGATATCAATGACTGTAGGAGCATTGACCCCCTGTATGGAGGCATATTTGTATGGACTAGTGATTGGAACTGCTCTAACGACGTCCTCAAATGACTCCAATTCGCTAATTGTGAATTTCTTTGAAGCATTAGGCGCAACAATTGTTTGTGAATAAAGATCGGAATGCGCTTGACTCTCGATACCATGATCCTTCAAAAATGATTGAATCTGTTTGACGGATGCGATAGAAGCTTTGGCGTCTAGAACGATCAACATAAAATCCCAAAATAGTAGATATCGATTTATTTTATAGGTTAGCGTTAATAAAGAGTTCGATCAAAGCAATAAAATGCTCTAAATCTAGACTTGATGATCCTACTAGAGCCCCATTGATATTAGAAATTTCTAGGATAGGAGGAAGGTTCTTAGCGTTCACGCTTCCCCCATACAGGAGGGGGATATTTTTAGCCTGTTTCTGGCTATAAATTTTTTCTAAGTACTGACGAATGTAAGTAGAAACTTTGTGTATATGTTGAGGATCTGCTTCTTGGCCCGTGCCAATAGCCCATTTGGGCTCGTATGCCAAAATTAAATGAGCGGGTGGAAAATCATTTAAGATACTTATTTGGTCCTCTATTAGATGTTGTAGATATTTATCGGGAATATCCCGTGACTCCTCACCTAGGCAATAGATGGCTCGCATATTCAATTTTGCAAGGATTTTCATCTTATCCGTTATGATTTCAGAAGATTCGTGATGTAAAGTTCGTCGTTCACTATGCCCAATAATGGATCCCAAAGCACCACAATCTTGTATTTGTTGCGCGCTAATCTCTCCCGTATATGAACCTTCCATAGCCCGAGATACATTTTGAGCGTACAAATCAATGGTGTAGGACTGCTTCGAAATTTGATCATTACAACTGATTAAATAAGGAAAGGAGGGCGCTATCCCGACATGTATATGATCAGGTCGGGGCTTTTTTAAGAGGGTCGATTGGCCTAAACCATCTACATACTCGCGAATTTCTGAATCTAAGAGATTCATTTTGAAATTGGCGATAAGATGCTGATGAATCATATGCTTACAGTTTATCTAGAATTCAAGCTTTAATAAGATTAACGAGACCCGGCAGTTTAACTCCGCTAAGAAACTCTAAACTTGCCCCTCCTCCAGTACTCATATGTGAAATATTGCCTGCTACACCTGCAAGATTGATGGCCGCTAAACTATCACCGCCACCTACGACTGCATAGGCTCCGGCCTGGCACCGCTCAGCGATTTGTTCTGCAATAGCAAGGGTTCCAGTCGCATATGTTGGCTCCTCAAACCAACCCATAGGGCCGTTCCAAAGAATCGTAGACGCTTTTTGTATTTCTTCGCTATATGACGCGATAGTTTCTGGGCCAATATCTAGTGCTTTTTGATTTGTTGGAATTTGAACATCATCAGTGATACTTGCAAGTACCTCACTACCCTCAGGCGGAGAAATTATATGATCAATTGGTAAATGAAGTTGCGTAGAGCTAGATTTTATGAGGTTTATAATTTCTTGTGCCTGCTCCATGCTTCCTTCATGAATTAAACTCAGTCCGATAGAGATATTCTGAGCTTTCAAAAATGCATAAGCCATTGCCCCACCTATTAAAATATGATCGGCTCGGTTAATAAAGTGTTTAATTAATGAAATTTTGTCAGCGATTTTTGAACCACCAAATATACAGATCAAAGGCTTTTTGGGTTGAAGGATTTGATTAAGTCCCTTAATTTCTTTATCCATTAAGAACCCTGCAGCTATATTGTTGGGCTCATAATATTTGAGCGTTGAAACAACCGATGCATGAGCTCGGTGAGCGGCACCAAAAGCATCATTAATAAAAAAGGGAGCCATGGATGCATAAAATTGACCTAAGAATTGATCATTTTTCGTTTCACCCTCATAAAATCTTACATTTTCTAGAAGAAGAATTTGCCCCTTTAGTAATTTCTGAGATTTAATACGTGTTGCATTTCTATCGTGAAAATCGTCGAGTTGAACATCGTATCCCTTGCTTTTTAGGTAGATTTCAATTGGCTTGAGAGATAATTCGGAATCAAATTTAGATTTAGGTCGACCTAAATGCGAAGCCAAAATAATGGAGCATTCATGTTGAATAAGGTAATCAATGGTCGGAAGTACCGCATGAATTCGGCTTGGATCTTGAATGCAGCCATCTTTAAGTGGAACATTAAAATCACATCTCAAAAAAACTTTTTGATTTCTCAAGGGTAAATCTTGGGGGAGCCTTAAATCCATAGTTACCTTAAAAAATAAGTCTAAGAGTGTTGATAGATGCCTATCCACCTAGGCGATGAGGGATGAAAGCTATTGCCATCATAGTCCCCTAGGGTTAATTTTAATCTCAGATTACTAGAACTCATTAGGTTAGTCATTTCTTCAGGACTGTATAGTCGAAGGCGCTCCTGAATACGTCGCTGGGACCCTGTAGACTTTCGAGTGATTACCACATCTTTCGTTAGTATTGAACCCTCTAGGCGTCGCTGATTAAAAAATCGGTAGTTATCCGTTTCTATGGTGTCTTCATGGATTAAGGATTGTCGAATTAGCTTCTCATTTAAGAGATCAACTAAGAAAAAACCATTTGGTTTTAATGTTTTACTAATTTTTTTAATTACAGCTCTGTTATCGGCTTCATCAAAATATCCGAAGGAGGTGAACCACATAAAAACTGCTGAAAGCGAAGAAGGCTTTACGGGAAGTTGCAGCATGTTTGCGCAGATTGCTTGGGATCTATAGGGGTATGGAATCTTCTTTAATAAAATTAAAGATAAGTCTATTCCAAAAGTATCAGCATATATTTCAGATAACAAAGTTAGATGGCGTCCTTGCCCACACGCTAAGTCCAGCATGGGTCCTTTAGGCATAGATGACATCAGTGGCAGGATGGAGTGGATTGCACGGCGTGCTTCATCTTGGTTGCGATTAGGGTAAAGTTCGAGGTAGTCTTCATCAAACCAATTTTCATACCATTGAGCCATGTTCAATTCTAACGCGATACAATGATGGCATTATGAACCGCCCAGAACGCCTAGAAGATCAAATACAGTTTCTCATCTCTAATCTCATACAGAGGGAAGTTCGTGATCCAGATTTAGGCTTTCTAACAGTGACGGCAGTTCGTCTTTCATCCGATAAAACCCAAGCTAAAATTTACTTTACGGTACTTCCAATGAATGGACAGCCACAGGAACAACAGGTGGCTTCAACTCTCTCTGTTTTGAATAAATCAAAGGGATTACTTCGGTCTCGTGTCGCTGCGCGTCTAACTATCCGTAGAGTTCCAGAGTTATATTTCATTTTCGACGACAGTATAAATGAAGGAAATAAAATAGAAACCCTTTTTACTGAAATTGAAAAGGAACGTAATACGCGATCTTCCAATGAGGACTAATGAAATCAGGTCTATATCTCATCCATAAACCTGTGGGACCCAGCAGTGCATCTTTAGTTCGTGATTTTCAGATGAAAATAAAAGATGCAGGACTTAACCTTCCGGTTGGACACGCCGGCACACTAGACCCTTTTGCAAGCGGGCTCTTAATAATTATGGTTGGTCAAGCGACGCGTTTAATGGAACTATTTCACCCTTTACCCAAAGGTTATAACGCAACTATTAGTTGGGGAAGCGAAACGGATACGAGTGATCACCATGGAGTTATCGTTCGAAATTCCAATTTCATACCTTCATGTGAGCAGGTACAAAAAGGTCTTGATTCCTTTTTAGGATGGACTAATCAAGTACCACCTGCAACGAGTGCAAAAAAAATTAAAGGCGTTTCAGCCTATAAATTAGCGCACCGAGGTGAACAGGTTGATCTTCAACCATCCGTAGTTTATCTTCATGAAGCTAAACTTTCAGATCTTAACTCCCTCAAATATGTTTCTCTTACCTGCAAGGGTGGTTTTTATGTTCGAAGTTTTGTTAGAGATCTTGCACAAGGGCTTGGATCTGCAGCCCATCTTCAAGAGCTACATCGGACTTTTATCGGACCTTGGAAATGTCCATCCAAAGGGGTTGAAGTTCACATAGAAGGTCCCCAATTATTACCTTGGTACCCCCATATCGACTTAAAAGAAGACGAGTTCACGGCTCTTTCCTTTGGTCAAAAGATTGCTAGTAGAACTTACATTGAACCAGAGTTTTTTCTTCCAGACGGATTTTCGCCGGTACCACTTGTCATAAGAGGCATATTCCAGAATCGCCTAGTTGCCCTATTGCGATATGAAGAAGGCAAATTAAAAGCATTCGCAAACTTAAGAGGTGGTCTTTAGCGCGAGGCCCACTTAAGTTTGTCTCGCAAAAGAGAGAAATAATTTTGATCTGGCTCATGGAGTAGCGTTATCTTTTTTTCACTTCTTTCTACTTGAACTAAATCTGCAGTATGTAACGGAAAGCCTACCTGACCATCTAGCGTCAGAAAAGCTTCGTCAGAAGATCGAAGTCCGACTTGAATAGCTGTTTCACCCCTTAGGACAATGGGTCTCCAAGAGGGAGAATGTGGACATATAGGTGAGAGGATACACCCGTCCAATTCAGGTTGGACAATAGGACCTCCCGTCGAGAAGGAGTAAGCTGTCGATCCGGTAGGGGTTGAAATGACCAGACCATCAGCTCTTAAAGTACCTATTTCGAATCCTTGAACGCTTAAATCCATTTCTATCATACGAGAAAGTGATCCCCTAGAAATAACTACATCGTTTAGGACATTTCCCCCGGCGATCATTTTTCCGGATCTCAAAAGCCTAACTTCAAGAGTGTGTCGTTGATTAGAGGCTAGCCGGTTTTGAAAATAATGTTCGATGAGTAAATGGGCTCCAGGGGCTGGATTAGAAGCAATAAAGCCTAGTGAGCCCAGATTGATACTTAAGATAGGGACGCCACGGGTGCCAAATGTTCTCGCAGCTGCTAGCAGGGTGCCATCACCGCCTAAACTTAAGCATAAAGAGGGTTTCTCTAGATCAGGAGATTGGTCCACGAAAGTGCTAGATATTTTGGATTTCAGCCATGCTTCCCGAATCGTAGATTCCGACATGAATCTCCATCCTTTTGATTCGAACAAAGGGATGACATTGGACAAAACTTGAGGCAACAGGTCGGATTTAGTTTTTGCGATGATAGCTAGGAGAGGCTGGGACATTACATCTAGTTTAACAAGATCGCGATTGTCTTTGAGGTATCATAAAAAGATCGCTATAGTACAAAGGAAAACGATTTTAATGCGAGTCAAACGGCACCTTATCCCCATTTTATTGATGTGTTCGTTTGGTTTTATGCCCCCATTGAGTCCAAGCTTATCAATTTATGATGACACCGAAGAATTTTTAAAACTTTTTGCTCTTAGAACTCCTAAGACTATTACAAAAGTTTTAGATCATACAGGAAATACGCTCGGAATATTCTCCGAAGAAAACCGGATCATTATTCCCTACGGAGATATTCCTAAAAGTTTTATTGATGCTCTTGTTGCTACTGAAGATGCAGGATTCTGGACGCATAACGGTGTCTCTGTAAAAGGACTTTTGCGAGCAGGTAAAAACTTTGTTTTATCTCTAGGGTCAAAAAAACAAGGAGGCTCCACCCTCACGATGCAGTTAGTAAGAAATGTGACCCAAAAAAGGCAAAAGAAAATAAGTCGAAAAATTCAGGAAATCAATCTAGCCCTTGCGCTTGAAAAAAAATATACCAAGAAGGAAATCATTGAACAATATGCCAATGAAGTTTATTTTGGTGGCGGTCGCTATGGGATAGAAACTGCGTCGCAATATTATTTTGCAAAAAGTGCGTCACAGTTGAGTATCGAGCAATCCGCCCTATTGGTTGGTCTTGTTCAGGCTCCCGAGAGATATTCCAAAATGATTCTTGGTAAAAGTGCCAAAGATCGTCAAGTCGTTATCGATCGGAGAAACTATGTGCTTGATCGCATGGTCATCGAGGGTTACTTGAAGGAACTCCAAGCCGATATTCTAAAAAAACGCCCTATTGTGACTGCTAGAGAAAATACATTGGGTGAAGTTATAGGCCCCTACGCCATAGAAGAAGTTCGTAAGTATGTTTATGCAAAATATGGCAAAGAAATGGTCCTAAATGGAGGACTAGAAATAACCACAACGATCGACTCTCTCTGGCAATTGGCAGCTCAAGACGCCGTACGCCAAGGTCTCAAAAATATTGATCGCCGTTTAGGTTATCGTACAGAAAACCTAAAGCGGGTAAAAAATATTATGAAAAGTCATTTCATAAGCTGGGATCAATATATATCCAAAGGCTCGCAAGTCGACGGTATCGTCTTGGGTTGGGAAAGTGATCAACTTAAAGTTAGGATTGACAAGACACAAATTTCTCTGGCTCGTGAATCCCTAGAATGGGCGGGATCAAAAATTGATAAGGTGTTAACTCGAGGGACTGTGGCTAAGTTTTTGGTCATTGAGGCAGACGGTGGTATCCCCACCCAGATTGAGCTGGATCAAAACCCCATCATACAGGGATCACTTTTAGCTGTTGAATCGTTAACGGGTGAAATTCGTGCCATGGTTGGGGGGTACGAATTTAATCGATCTCAATTTAATCGAACAACCCAAGCAAAGAGACAAGCAGGCTCAACCCTCAAGCCATTTATTTACGGTGCTGCATTCGAAAATGGATTTGCCCCCAATTCGTTAGTGATGGATATGCCTACGCGCTTTATTAGTACTCAGGAGTTTTCGATTAGCCCAATTCGGTCAGACGGAACCTTCGATTTCAAACCTCTTTTTGAAATTTCAAAAGTTTATGAACCTAAAAATTACAAATACGATTACGTTGGTCCAATCACTATGTGGGAAGCCTTAGTCGAATCTAGAAATGTACCTGCAATGAGGACCTATACTCAAGTGGGACCCCAAAAAGTAATTGATTTTGCTAAACGCTCAGGACTAGAAAGTAACCTACCTTTGCTACCAAGCTTAGCTCTAGGAAGCCCCGAAGTATCCTTGGCTGAATTAGTTCGGAGTTATGCAACGATCTCAAATCGCGGTATTCAATCACCAAAACCCTTTTTAATACTCAGGATTAAAGATCGACAAGGAAATATCCTTGAGGAGGCGCAACCTCCAACGGCAGATATTGTTATAGATCCTAAAATTGCATTTCAAATTATACAAAGTCTCCAGGGAGTAACCCAACGCGGAACCGCAGCCAAGACCAATGAGCTAGGTTGGCCAGTGGCAGGTAAGACAGGCACGACAGATGACTATACGGATGGTTGGTTCATCGGATTTTCAACCAAAGTAGCCTTCGGAACCTGGGTAGGATTCGATGAAAAGAAAAAGATTTTTGCTGGCGCTGATGGAGCTACAGTAGCGCTGCCTATTTGGATTAACTTTGCAAAATCTATTCTCCCAACAACTCTTAAGGAAGATTTCTTGGCACCAGAGGGAATGGTTTCGGTGGATATTGATCAAACAACAGGCAACCTTGCCTCTGACCAGAGCGAAAAAGTTATCAATGGAGTTGCATTTCCGATTGGGCAACAACCTACTTTGAAAGCAAACACGTCGTCGATTCAGAACATTAAACAGACTAGGGCCAAAGCTTCATCTCAAAAACCACAAATGATGATTTGGACACCTAATAAGTAAATAAAACTAAGAGCCGCTAAAGTTTTTCTTAAACCTTGAGGATTTTCCGCCGAATTTTTTCCTTCGATCAAACTTTTTGTCATGAGAGCGAAAGGGTCGTTTTCGATCCGATTTGTAATCAGTTTCGGAAGGTCTCTCGATCGCAGGAAGGGAGGACACGCCATTCATTTCAGTCATTCCCAGTAAGCCAGCGATTAGATTTTCAGGTGTGTCAGATTCAAGAAGAGTTCGAGCACTCTCGAGCATGGACGGGGATATTTTGGCCTGTATTCTTTCAAGAAGTCCAACTGATTTGGATCTCATGACTGCGATAGGGTCGGGGACGTTTCTCCATTGAAGTTGAAAACCCAATCGCTTGGACCATGATTTCAGGAGTTGGGACTCCTTTCTGTTCACCAAAGCAACGCTAACGCCTTTAGCTCCAGCACGGCCAGTACGTCCGCTTCGGTGGATATAATTTTCCATTTGATTGGGGACACCTACATGTATAACCATGGGTAATCCGCTGATGTCTAAACCTCTTGCTGCTACATCGGTTGCCACAAGATATTTGAGTTTACGGTGTTTAAATTTATCCAGTACTCGAGTTCGAGAGTTTTGTTTGAGATCACCGTGAAGAAACGCAGCACTGAGTCCCAACGCATTCAATTCATCAGACACTTGCTCACATTTGTGCTTAGTCTTACAAAAAATAAGAGCGGCATGGGGTTGATCATGAGCTACCAGGTTTACGATGGCATGAACCTGCTGGCGATCCTCTACTTGAATGGGAGTATGTTCAATATCTATATGGCTTCCTGTGCTGGATTCAGTTGCTTGATTAAAAAGAAAAGGATCTTTGAGAAAACGGTTTGAGAGTTTTTTGATGGGTAGTGGAAGCGTAGCTGAAAAGAGAAGGATTTGTGGTTTGCCCTTAATTTTGGTAAGAATTTTCTCAACATCACCTAAAAAACCAACGTTAAGCATTTCGTCACACTCATCCAAAACGATATGTTTGATATCTGCTAGTTTTAGAGTTCCTCTTTCAACGTGATCGAGAACACGCCCAGGCGTTCCAACGATGAATGAAGCACCGGTTGAAAGTGCTTTGAGTTGGGGGACATAAGAAACACCGCCGACCAGAAGAGCAATCGGGATGTTGGGCTGGAGTATTCTGACCTCTGCATGAACTTGTTGTGCTAGTTCCCGAGTGGGCGTTAAAACAATCGTTTGAGGTTTAGAAGCCGGGTGTCCTCGATGGAGAAGAGGCAGGGCATAAGCTAGAGTTTTACCTGAACCCGTTTGGCTTTGCACAAGGACGTCTCGACCCGATAATGCCATCTTGAAGGTTGAAGCTTGGACGGGTAGAGGGTTCGTGAATCCTCGTCGATTCAATATAGACAGAAAGGGCTCTTTACAGCCTAATTCGCTAAACGTAATCCCGCTCAATTCAACTCCAACCCATCCAAGTTAATCCTATACATTAGTGTCAGGTATTTAGCTTGGCTGCTTACTTCTAGTCTCTCACGTATTAGCCAATTACCTAACGTTAAAGTCTAAAGCATGATCTCCGATGACTCATTGTTAAAAGTTGCCATGCTCTGCAACAATAATCTTTAGTATCCTTCTGGTGCTTTGTGGCCTTTCCTTTTGATTCTTTTAAAATTGCGACAACTTCTCTATCTCCGCAACTCGTGATGGCACCTCTTCACGAAATAACAGATCAGCCCTTTCGACGTTTTATTCGCGAGATCGGCGGACCCAGTTTGGTTGTCAGCGAAATGATTAGTTCTGAGGCCTTGATCCGCAAAGCACGCAAAGCTGAGCGCATGATGGCAGGTTCTGAGGATCGGCCCCTTTCGATGCAAATTGCAGGCGGATCGCCAGAAGTTTTAGAAATAGCATCTCAAATATGCGAATCATCCGGTGCTAATTTTGTCGATCTCAATATGGGGTGTCCGGCAAGTAATGTGACTAGCGGAGGGGCAGGATCAGCACTACTGAAGGATATCAAGTTAGCCGAGAGATGTTTAAGAGCGATGACACGATCTGTATCTATTCCCGTCACAGTGAAGATGCGAGCTGGATGGGATCAATCCCAAAAAGATCGTGCAGAGTTTATTGATTTTTTGAAAATGTTCGAATCTGTGGGTGTTCAAGCAGTAGCCATTCATCCAAGAACAAAAGCACAGCAGTATGAAGGTTCAGCCGATTGGTCTATGATCCGAACTGCGGTTGAATCAAAATTGACTTTTCCTATCATTGGTAACGGCGATGTGATCACTCCGCAAGATGCCTATCGAATGCATGAAGAAACAGGATGCCAAGCTGTTATGATTGGCCGCGGAGCTCTTTATAATCCTTTTATATTTCAGCAGATTCTCAATCCAAACCTAAGAGTCACTTCTGAAATGCGCATCCAAGCCATGACTCGCTTTCTAAATATTCTTACCGAACTCCTGGAGCCTCGTGAAGCTTTGCATAAGATAAAAAAAATAGGATCATGGTTCACGAAGGGCTTACCAGGGGGTGTAAAGTTCAGGCAAAAATTAAATAGTTGTCATGACGCTGGGCAATTAATTTTAGATATTGAAGAACTTAAACATACGCCAGCTCTTCAGGAGTAATTCTTTTTAAGCCCCAAAATAGGTCTTGAACTTTTAGGTAGCGTGTCTGCAAGTGTCCATATGTTTTGTAGATCTAGAGTGGCCTGACGAGCAGATTCAAATGCGCTCAGCCCCCCAAGTCTATAGGCAAGCCACGATGAAGATAAATAACATCCTGTTCCTCTAGGTTTGATCTGACTTCGAGGATGTGATGCGATTAAATGACACTCCTTGTCAGAGATCCAGTAATCATCAATAACATCGCTCGATCCATGCCCACCCTTAAGCCATACATTAGTAAATCCAGAATCAAAAATAGGCTTTGATGCACGGATCAGATCTTCTGCGTTCATAGAATCAATGGGATTAGCCAGAAACTTAAATTCATTCAAATTGGGACTTATTACCCAATCATGGTCAAAAAAATGAGTCGAACCAATTGACTTAGCGATTTCTTTGAGATCTTCTGCGTTATGATGAGCGACGCCTTGCGTAGGGCCCATGATGGGATCCCAAATTAAAAATCGAGGCGGAAATTGTTTGAGTAATTTCATCAACTGATGCAATTCATCTATTGGAATCGAGAGTAGACCAAATTTGGCTCCCCAAACCTCAGGCAAAAAGGGCACGAGGGTAGAGAATATAGTCGCCGGAGCGCAAGTAGGGCCTTGAATCTCCTTGCACTCGTCGCTGCTTTGAACCGTTTCGGACATCAGAACGGCCATAACGTGTATTTGATGGTCATTGAGGACAGATAGATCCCTAAGGAGTCCAGCGCCCCCCGAAGGGTCTAGACCGCTAAAACATAGAGCAGTGTGTTTACGAGCAACCATATATAGTATTGTGACCGCTTCTTTGTAAACTTCTTAAATGACCTCTTTCTATTTAGCCTCTGTCTCCTACGTCGGAACTAGATATTCTGGCTTTCAAATCCAATCAACCCTTCCAACCATACAAGGGACTATTTGGAATTCTCTTAAAAATATCGATCCAATGGTCGGCCTACCATCAGGGGCTAGTCGAACAGATGCAGGCGTTCATGCCGAGGACCAAAAAGTATTTTTTAAAACTGAAAAACCATGGGATCTAACTATCTTAAAAAAAGCTATTCAAGCCTATTTACACGACGATATACAAATTAATACCATTCACGCTGTGCCTGAGGATTTCACTTTTAAAAAGGCCGTTGTCGCTAAGCGTTATTGCTATCGTTTAGCCACAGGGCCTCAACGAAATCCTAAGGAAAACTTTCATCGCTGGTACCTTCCAGGATCTTTTCAGATAGACCTTTTTGAAATGAATAAAGCCCTTAAATATTATCTAGGAACTCACGACTTCAGTTCATTTCGTGCCTCTGAATGCGTAGCTCTATCGCCTATTAAAACTCTCTATCGTTTTGAGTTAATTGAAGATAGTCAGGGCCTTAGCATTTTATTCGATGGCAATCAATTTTTGATGCATCAAATTCGTATTCTTACAGGTACTCTCGTTGAGTTCATGAAAAACAAATTTACTTCAGACGACCTGCGTTCTATTCTTGTATTCAAGGATCGGACTAAAGCAGGGCCTACAGCCCCACCGCATGGTCTCACACTCGAAAAAATATGGCTCGATCCAGCATTAGGTTTAAACGAACCCTATAACTTAGTGCGGCCTTGTATCGATTGACCTAAGGTTAATTCGTCGGCGTATTCAATATCGCTTCCGAAAGGAAGCCCCAGCGCAATCCTGCTCACAATAAAACCCTCGGTTTTTAGATTTTTTAAAAGCCAGGAAGCGGTGGCTTCTCCGTCAACTGTGGGATTTGTGGCAATAATAATTTCCTTGAAAGCTTTATTTGAGATTCGCGCTTCTAGTTCTTTGATACGCAGATGCTGGGGCCCCACTCCTTTAAGGGGAGAAATTAGCCCGCTTAATGCATGGTAGTGACCATTATATTTTCCGGATTTTTCAATCGTTAATATATTAGAAGCTTCAGCAACAATAATCAGCAAGGTACCGTCACGTTTTTCATCGGAGCATACCGTGCAAACTTTTTGATCTGAAAAACCTCCGCATTGACTACAAAAACATAATTTACTCGAAGCGTCACTCAACACAGATCCAAGATTACTCATCGATGCAGCACCATCTTTTAAGAGAGAGATCACCATTCTTTGAGCAGATTTTCGACCTACCCCTGGAAGGGATTGTAGAGCTTCAACAACCGACTCAAGTGTTTTAGGTAGTTTCATAAAATATAAGGAGCCTCTAGAAAATGACGCACATGTTTTTAAAGTTTAAAGCCTCTATCCTTTTTAAAAATGATTAAAGGTATGGTTTTCGATCCTTTGCCCCAATGAATCAATCAAAAAAGAGCCCTGAAACGCTTCAACCTGTGCGATTCGCTCGAAACCAAAAGGAAAGCGTTTGCTCAGTTCCTCTAGTGTTAGGGAGGAAGCGAATAAACGAAGATAATCTTCACCGCCATGAAGTTCTGAATCAATAAAGGATCGAGCCATACGAATAGTTGTTTGATTGATTTCAGCAAGTATAGCTAAATCCTTTGATAAGCCGTCAGAAAGATCCATACAGGCATGTACTTCTGGAATTTGTGCCAAGGCTACGCCTAGTCCAATATTGATTCTAGGATCAAGGTGTTGGGAAAGGGCAGGGCTAATATTCTGATCGTTCCAACGCTCACCTGATCGGAGTGCACACAGCCCTTCATGACTAAGGCCCAATTGACCGTCAATATAAATACTGTCTCCCATCTTGATTCCTGATCGAGTTAAATGGCGATCTACTCGTCCCAAAACAGTAGCCGTTAAATGTAGTCCTTGAGAACTTCTAAAAGTATCTCCCCCAAATACTTTAATGGCGTGGCCTCGGGCACAGTCACCTAAGCTTTCAAGAAAAGTATCGATCCATCCCTCAGCGATATCGGGAGAGAGCCCAAAGTTGAAGGTAAAACCCAAGGGAACACCCCCCGAGGCGTCAATGTCAGAAAGATTAACATTCAATAGTTTTCGTGCAAGCAGACGAGGTGGGTGCCAGTTGAGATTGAAATGCGTTCCCTCTTGCATTGAATCCGTGGAGATAATTAGCCTTTGTCTAGATTCCAATGCAAGAAGGCCACAATCATCTACTAAGAATTCGCCGCCAGGCAGAAGTCGCCTCGCTTTCTCGATAATAGAGTTTTCAGTCCACAATGCCATGATGTTATCTTGACTCGATCTATAAAAAACTAATGAGAAAAAAATCTAAAATTCGATAAAATAATAGTGTCTCAGGAGTAGATATGCCCATAACCTCAGTTTGGATCGAAGAAGGTTGTATTGTTTGCAATGCATGTGAAGCAGAATGCCCAGACGTGTTCCATGTGACTGATACCACTTGCACGATTCGTGATGGTGTTCGTCAAGATGGTGTGGAATCCGAAAACCGTGATGAAAAAGCTGAACTCAATTCCGATCTTCAAACCTCTCTTGAAGACAGCATTATTGCTGCAGCGGCAGGATGCCCTGTTGAAGTCATAAAATACAATAAAATCTAAGAACCTCAGTTAATTAGACACTTATTTACGGGTTTGGGGATAATCTTAAGAAAGCGTAGCTCTAGGTTGCGTAAGGAACTCTATGCTGAATCAAATCCAAGCTGATTTAAAAAAGGCGATGCTCGAAAAAAAGACTATGCATGTTCAAGTCCTACGCATGGCTATAGCATCTCTGAGAAATGAAAGTATAGCGAAAGGCTTGGGCCCCCAAGGAGAACTTACTTCTCCTGAATGCTTAGCTGTTATTAAAAGACTTGTTAAGTCTCGACTAGACAGCATTGATCAATTCAAGTCAGTTGGACAACATGAGCGCGCTGCCGCTGAACAACTTGAAATTGATCTTCTACATATCTACCTGCCTAAACAAATGACGGAATCAGAGCTTCACCAAGCTATTCAAGTAGCCATGGGGGCTACTCAGGCCCACAATATTAAAGATTTAGGCAAAGTGATGAAGTATCTGCAGTCTGAGCACGCTGGAAACTACGATGGAAAATTAGCAAGTTCCCTCGTTGCACAGCTTTTGAATTCTTAAAGCCTATGCGCCAATCTAAATTCTTATTCCAAACCCACCGCGAAATTCCTAAAGACGCAGAAGTCATTAGTCATCAATTAATGATGCGATCGGGCATGCTCTTAAAGCTCTCCTCGGGAGTTTATAGCTATTTTCCTCTCCTCCTCAGGGCTATTAAGAAGTTTGAATCTATTGTTCGCGAGGAATTAGAAAAATCAGGTTGTCAAGAATTGCTCATGCCTTTCGTTCAACCTTCCGACCTTTGGATTGAAAGTGGACGTTGGGGGGCCTACGGTAAAGAGCTCTTACGTTTTAAGGACCGTAAAGATAATGATTTTTGCCTAGGGCCCACTCATGAAGAAGTGGTTACTGATATGGTTCGTAAGACCATCAAAAGTTACAAACAACTTCCTATCAATGTGTTCCAGGTTCAAACCAAATTTAGAGATGAAATTCGACCACGCTTCGGACTCCAAAGGGGCCGAGAATTCATTATGAAAGATGGATATTCCTTTCATGTCGATGATACAGATTGCGACCGAGAGTACTGGAATATGTTCGAGACCTACAAGCGCATTTTCACCCGCATAGGTCTTGCTTTTAGGCCAGTAGAAGCTGATAGTGGTGCGATTGGGGGATCGTTCACCCACGAATTCCATGTCTTAGCTGATAGCGGAGAAGATGCGATCCTCAGCTGCAGTCACTGCGACTATACGTCGAATTTAGAGAAAACAGAATGTCGCCCTATTTCTTCTGCTCCCGAGGCTCCTGTTGCTCTAAAGCAATGTCATTTCTCAACGCCAGGAATTGTGGGACTAGTTGATCAAGCGCATCATATGGTTGATACCGATCACCCCCAAGGAGTACCCCTTGAAAAAACGACTAAACTTTATTTGATGAAAATCTTAGATTATTCGGATAAGGAATCAATTTGGGGAGCCGTGATCGGTGGGGCTTATGAGCTGAATTTAGTAAAAATGAAAAATGCACTTCAGGCTAAATCTATCGAACCTCTAGACCTCAAATTAGCAGAGTCCCTGACTCAATGTAAATCAGGCTTCATGGGCCCGGTAGGACTAGAGAAAGTCAAATTCATCGTCGACCTTAAATTAAAGGGTCAAACAGGACTAACTTGTGGTGCCAATAAAACAGACTTTCATCATTTTGGCTTTACCCCCGACCGCGATATAAAAAATATACACTGGGGAGATATTCATAATGCTGAGGCTGGTGATCGCTGCGCTCGATGTGAAGCAGGAAAATATTTATCATTCAGGGGAATTGAAGTTGGCCAAGTATTTAAGCTAGGCCTTAAATATTCGCTGCCTATGAAATGTAATTTTTTAGACATGAGCGGAAAAGAAAAACCAATGGTTATGGGGTGTTACGGAATTGGTATCACTCGGACCGTTGCAGCAGCCATTGAACAAAATCATGACGAAGATGGAATTATCTGGCCAGAATCGATTGCACCTTATCATTTTCATATCCTTAATTTGGATGCTGATAATGCGGAAACTTCAGCCGTCATTGAGGATCTTGAGGTTTTCCTAAGAAATGAGGGAATAGAATTTCTTATCGATGATAGGTCTGCCCTCAGTCCTGGAGCAAAATTCAAGGATGCCGATCTTTTAGGCTTACCCTATCGAATCACTATTGGATCTAAGGGACTCAAAGATGGACTCGTAGAAATTCGAAATCGTAAAACCAAAGATGTACTTAAAATCCCAATTAAAGAACTTCAATCCGTAATTTATGATATTAATAAAACGTTTGATTAATTGAGTTCTGAAGAATCGAAAAAATAGGAAACCTCAAACGCTGCGCTCGTAGGTGAATCTGATCCGTGGGTAGCATTTCGCCCGATAGACGTTCCAAATTTTTTTCTAAGTGATCCATTTTGAGCATTAGCAGGATTCGTTGCCCCCATTAAATCTCTCCATTTTTTTATAGCATCATCTCCGGAGAGACACATAAGAATGACAGGTCCTTCTGTCATGAATGCTTCTAATTCAGCATAAAAACCTTTACTCACGTGCTCATGATAGAAACCCTTACAAATACCGGGGGTCAGACGGGCTCTTTTAAGGCCAATGATTTGTAAACCAGAGTCTTCAATAGCTTGAATGATCTGTCCAGAGAAACGAGATGCAACGGCATCCGGCTTAATGATGGCAAAAGTTCGCTCGATAGCCATTATTCTCTCTCCAGTTGATAGATTTCATTTTCGCAGAATTCACCTAGTAAAGGAAGTTCTACTTGAGGGTTGAGATCAACAGAAGAAGGGCAATCCATGGCTTTCTAACGAGCCCCATGAACAGTTTAGCGATACACTTAAAGATCCTATTTATTGGATCTAAGTACATAATGATCGATAGCCTAATTAAAAAAATTGTAGGGTCAAAAAATGACCGCGAACTTAAAAGACTTTGGAAAATTGTCCAATTAGTCAATCAGTTTGAATCTACTATACAATCCTTGTCGGATCAGGATTTAAGGGCCAAAACACCTTACTTCAGAGATTTATTAAGCCAGGGACAAACGCTAGATGACATCTTACCTGAAGTTTTTGCTGTGGTGCGTGAGGCCTCCAAACGCGTCCTCCGTATGCGTCACTTCGATGTTCAGCTTATCGGCGGGATTGTCCTCCATGAAGGTAAAATAGCTGAGATGCGCACTGGAGAGGGTAAGACGCTAACTGCGACACTTCCCCTTTATTTAAATGCTCTAGCAGGTAAGGGCGCCCACTTAGTAACGGTGAACGACTATCTTGCACGTCGAGATGCAGAGTGGATGGGGCGCCTCTATTCGTGGTTAGGGCTAACTGTCGGGGTAATTCAACATGGCCTCAGCGACGACGAGAGACGCGAGGCATACGGAAAAGATATTACATACGCTACTAATAATGAAATCGGCTTTGACTACTTGCGCGACAACATGAAATGGGACCTCGCTGATTTTTGTCAGCGCGGCTTCCATTTCTCTATTGTTGATGAAGTAGATAGTATTCTGATCGATGAAGCTAGAACCCCTCTTATTATTGCGGGCTCGAGTGAAGAAGATACGTCTAAGTACCATAAAATAGATGCGATTATCCCTAAATTAAGTCGCGATACAGATTTCAAAATCGAAGAAAAAGATCGGCAAGTTGTTTTAACCGATGCAGGTATTCGACGCGCCGAGGAATTACTAGGAGTCGGTAATCTTTATGATCCGAATAATATCGAGCGTCTTCACGGACTTAGCCAAGCATTATTAGCCCACCACATGTATTTCCGAGATAAAGAGTACATGGTGTCAAATAAAACTGAAGGCAAGGGCAAAGAAGTGGTTATCGTTGATGAATTCACAGGTCGTCTTATGCCAGGACGCCGTTGGTCCAATGGTCTTCATCAGGCCATTGAAGCCAAAGAGGGTGTTGAAGTTAATGCTGAAAACCAAACTTTAGCAACCGTCACGTTTCAAAACTTTTTCCGAATGTACAAGCGCCTGTCCGGTATGACTGGAACAGCAGAAACAGAAGCTAAGGAATTTTATCAAATTTATAAACTTGAAGTCGTTGTAATCCCTACAAATCAGCCCATGATTCGAAGTGACTACTCCGATATGGTTTTTGCAACAGCTGCTGCTAAGATCAAGGCGATTGTTGGGGAAGTTCAAAAACTCAATGAAATAGGTCAACCTATTCTTATCGGTACCGCCAGTATTGAAAGTAGTGAAATGCTTGCAAGAGAATTGAAGAAATCTGGTATTAAGCATGTAGTGCTCAACGCTAAGCATCATGAAAAAGAAGCGGAGATTATTGCGCAAGCAGGACGCAAGAAGGCTGTAACTATTGCAACCAATATGGCGGGTCGAGGAACAGATATTCTACTTGGTGGTAATCCTGAAGCGCTGGCGAAAAATGAACATCTTCAATCTAAAAAAGATGTTTATGATCAAGATAATCAAGAAACCCCCGAGTATAGGCAAACTCTCGCACGTCTACAAGTCGAGACTGAAAAAGAAAAGCAAGAGGTTATTGGTATCGGAGGCTTACATATTTTAGGCACCGAACGTCATGAAAGTCGTCGAATTGATAACCAGCTCCGAGGCCGTGCAGGTCGTCAAGGCGATCCGGGCTCATCAAGATTCTTTTTGAGCCTAGAAGACGATTTAATGCGCATATTTGGTGGGGAGAGGATTAAAACTCTCATGGGTGCTTTTGGTCTCAACGACGATGAACCCATTGAAAGTCGAATGGTCAGCTCCTCCATTGAAAAGAGCCAAAAGAGAGTTGAGACTCATCACTTTGAGATTCGAAAACATTTACTTGAATACGATGACGTAATGAACAAACAACGTATCTTTTTCTATAATTTGAGAAATGACATTCTCAAAGGGAATACCAAGGAATATATTCAACAGATTTCATTCGAAATTATAGAGGGCCTACACCATCAGTTGTGTGCCACTGTCGCTACACGAAACCCCCAGCATTTTTCTGATCGCTTAATACAACTTTTCGGATCTCCTTCAATTGATCAAGCAACACTGCCAGTAGATTCAGCACAAGCTGTAATTCAGATTAACCAAGCAATGAAAGAAAGATATGACCAAAAAGAACTTCGTTTTCAAAGACCAGAAATGCTGCGATGGCATGAAAAGATATCAATCATTCAAATCATTGATGCAGCATGGAAACGCCATCTTCTAGTTATGGATCATCTCAAGGAGGCCATTGGATTCAGGGGATATGGCCAAAAAGATCCCTTGGTTGAATACAAACGAGAGAGTTTTGATTATTTTCAGGAAATGCGGTATGGCTTTGAAGATGAAATTATCACTCATCTTTATCGTATTGAGCCACAAGAAGAACAATCACGGGAAGAACTTCCTAAGCTAAAGGCTCCTAAGCGTCGGACAAATGAACTTTCATCTGAACAATTACAGAATGAAGTTAAACGCATCCTAAGGTTTAATGCAGGTGGCTTAGATACGGAAAATTAGACCCGTTCTTTATGGGGTCTTAGCCAATATATTGGAATTCCCATTAAAACAATCAATAGCCCTGGCCAGGTATAGCTTGGTCTATAAATCAGTAGAGCAATCATCACAGAACCCGCTAAAGCAAGATATAAAAGTGGTGTTACAGGATAGCCAATCACCTTGATGGGTCGATCTAATTCTGGTTTTCGAATACGCAAAAGGATCACGCCTAGTACAGTAATGAAGAAAAATAAAATTGCAGCAAACATGACGAAGTCGAGAAGTTGTCCATACGTTCCAGTAAGCGTAAGGATACAACTCCAAATTGCTTGATAGGCTAATCCATAGGCCGGGACACCATTATTATTCAAAGCTTTAACGCTTTTAAAGAAAAGCCCGTCTTCAGCCATCGATTGATAGACTCGAGCACCAGATAGGACAATGCCATTAACACAGCCAAACATGCTGATCAAAATACCGCCCGCCATGAGGTAAGCTCCCGAAGATCCGATCATGGCCTGAAGCGCCAAGCTACCAACTCGATCATTCGGAGCGGTCGCAATACCTACGGGTCCGAGGAATTTGATATAAATGAAATTCACAATGAAATAGATTCCACAAACCAAGGTTGTTCCAATGAAAAGAGACAATGGGATGACACGCTTTGGGTCCTTGACCTCAGAAGCAACAAATGTAAGAGATTCCCAGGCCGTCGCGCTAAAGAGGCTCCCTGTCTGCATGATCAATAAACTGATTAAAAACCCATGATAAATAGAATCTTGTGTAAAGGGGAGTGGGCTTGGGCTCGGAGCAACTTGGGGTTTGAGGTAAAGTCCCAAAAAAATTAGTAGAGCTAAACTTCCAATCTTAATGACGGTTAGGATGTTCTGAATCCAAGATCCTGCTTTGACGCCCAAAAGGTTGATACCCGTTAGTAAGGCAATAATAAAGATGCCTGAAAGCCTTGATGTCGTGAGTCCCATATCATAAGGCCCGAGGCTAATTATGAATTGATCTTTGATGTTAAGGAGATTGAATTGATCGATGTGTATTTGTGAACCTAGCCATACTGTGTCGGATATACCTGGAAAGAATGTCCCCAAATATTTTCCAAAACCCACCGCCACTGCGGCAATAGTTCCGCATTCGATCACAGTGAAAAAAGTCCATCCGAAAGTAAAGGCTGTCATCGGCCCATAAATTTCTTTGATATAGGAATACTGACCCCCAGCTCTTGGGAACATACCGGCAAGTTCGCCGAAGGACAAGGCACATAAAATTGTAATGATGCCTGTCAGAAGCCATCCAAGAAGCAATGAACTACCTGTATGCCCAATGCGAACCATATCCGCTGCAACGATGAAAACACCTGAGCCAATCATAGATCCTGCGATCAACATGACCGATGAGAAAAGACCCATATGCCTTTGGTAAGTGTTGTTAGCCATCCGATACCTCTCGTCGTCGCCCCATAGATCTATCTAAGGGATAATAAAGCATTATGTCTCTAAATGTCTCTAAATTAACCAAAGCTCTTGTGATCAGCCTAGCGCTTGCTGTATCGGCGAGCGTGCTTTTATTGAGACAACGAAGCGATTTAAACGAACCTCAAGTTGTTCTTGTTAAAAAGGGCATGTCGGCTTTTCAGGTTATCCGTCAACTTAAAACATTTGGAATCATCAAATCTGACTTACCGATCAGAATTTGGGCTAAATTAGATTTCCGCAAAGTTATGGAGGGTGAATATCGTATTCCACCCCAAGCCACCTTATTCGAGGTCATAAGTATTATTTGGGGTGGTCGCAGTACTTTTGTACCGGTTGTTATACCTGAAGGCTCAAATAGTTGGCAGATTGAGAAAATCCTGGCAGATTTCGTCCCGCGCGATCAATTTTGGGCTCTTTGGACAGATCCCGAGATCCTTCTCTCAACCGGCGAGCCGCTCGCCAGAAATCTCGAGGGCCTATTAGCCCCCAATACTTATTATATTAATCACGCTATGGACCCTGTAGACATTATCAAGATGATTGTGGGGCAATCCAAAAAATACTACCCACCTCGCCAGTCCTTGAATGGACTTACGGCTTACGAAACCCTCATACTCGCAAGCCTCGTTGAGTCAGAAGCAACTATGAATTCGGAACGTGAACATATTGCGGGTGTATTTCTCAATCGATTAAAGAAGGGCATGCTCCTTCAATGTGATCCGACCGTTCAATACGTTAAGTTTAAGTTAGCGTTATCAAACCCTTTAAAAATTGGCCGAAAGGATCTAGAGAGATCACATCCTTACAATACTTATCGTATTTCCGGACTCCCCCCGGGTCCTATATCTTCACCCGGTCTGAGATCTATGCAAGCGGCTGCCAATCCCTTATCAACTGAGGATCTATATTTTGTAGCGGATGGGAATGGATATCACATATTTTCATCTAATCTCGAGGATCATCTCAAGGCTGTCCAGGCTTACCGAAAGACAAAGGCTCAAAATAAACTTATAAAGCAGGAAGCTCAATAAATGACCATGAGGCTTGATCAATTTCTATTGAAGCTCGGCTTAGCAAGAGATCTGAATCACGCTCAAGGTCTTATTTTAGCTGGAGAGATATTAGTAGATAACCAAATCGCCGATAAGGTTGGCCTAATGGTTCCTGTCAGCGCTCATATCCGAGTAAAGCAAGAAAAAATACCTTTTGTTAGTCGCGGGGGGTTTAAATTAAAAGCAGGCCTCGAATATTGGAAACTTTCAATCCATGAGCAGATTTGTTTAGACTTAGGCTCGAGCACAGGTGGCTTTACGGATTGCCTAATCCAACACGGTGCTCAAAAAGTATATGCCGTTGATTCAGGAACTAACCAACTAGATTGGAAACTAAGAAATCATCCCAAAGTCATCTCTATGGAGAATACAAACGCCCGTTTTTGGGATCCTTCATGGATTCCTGATCCAGTCAATTTCCTTTGTGCAGATTTAAGCTTCACCTCCCTCAAAAAAATTATTCCTTCTGTTCTTGTGTCACTTAAAACAAAATCTAAGGCCATCTTGTTGATCAAACCACAATTTGAAGCGAAAAAGGAAGAGGTCGGTGAAGGGGGTATCGTAACAGATCCTCTCATTCACCAAAGGATCTGCGATGAGCTCTTCTTGTTTTTCAACACAACCAAACTCAAACCTCACGAGATCATTCGATCCCCTCTCTTGGGCCAAAAGGGTAATCAAGAATTCCTAATGTTTCTTCAGTATGATTAAATCTAACAATGCGTAAATATGATCTTATTGTGGTGGGGGCAGGAATCAGCTCTGGTTCCCTGATCTACAACCTCCTCAAACTTGGCTTCAAAGGAAGCATCCTTGTTTTAGACCGAGGGGATAAGATCGCAAGTGGCCCCACCGCTTTCAGTGCAGGAGGCTTTCGTAATCTGTGGACAACAGACATTAATCAAAAACTCTGTTCTTACTCGATGCGCCTCTTGAAGAATTTCTCACAAGATATGGGAGTGAGTTGTGCGTATCAAGGATCTGGATACCTATTCACTTATTATCAAAAAGCTTGGGATAAAATACCCGAAGCTTTTGATCAATGGAATGCTAATGGGGTTAATTTTGAAATCCTTAAACCCGCTGATATTGAAAATAAAATTCCCGGGCTTCTTTGCGGTGTCGACCACATGGATCCTGAAATTGTTGAGGCCCTTGAATTTGAACCTATCGTAGGGGGCATCTTTGGTAAAGACTGCGGAAGTTTTGACCCAAGCCAAGCAGCCGTGGGTTATTTCGAAAGGGCCTTGAATGACTATCCCAATCCCCCCGTCATTGAATTGAATACGGAAGTCTTGAGTATATCTATTAAAAATGGAGTTGCCACAGGCATCATTTTGAAAACTTCCGAGGGTATCGAGGAGTCGGTTAGTGCAGGTACGGTTGCCCTCTGTACCGGCCCGTGGATTAATCAGTTGCTAAAACGATCAGGCATGAAGGAAGAGGATCTTACACCCGTCATTGCCCAAAAAAGAATGATGTTCATAACAGAATTCCCAGGGTATCCGAATGTGGATTCTCGATGGAAAGACATACCCCTTACGATTATTGATCAAGGTATTTATTTCAAGTACGAAAGCGGAAATCTCATGATTGGTAAAGCTAGAAAAGCTGAACCCGATAGTTTCGATACTACATTTGAGCATGATTACTATATCAACGAGGTGAATCTTCCAATGCAAGAGAGAATACCCTCTGCAGCATCTTGTAAGTTGAAATCAGGGTGGGGCGGCCTTTATGACACGAATTCACTCGACCATAATGCCATTGTAGGTTGGCACGATAATTGCAAAAACCTCATGCTCCAGGTGGGCTACAGTGGCCATGGAGCTATGGAGTCACCAGCCGTCGGACTCTGCTTGGCTGAACTCATCTTTTTCGGGGCATATCGGACTATAGACTGTAGTCCCCTTAGGTGGAGTCGATTTAGAGAAGGTAAACTAGTTAAGGAGACGATTGTCATTTAATGTTCGATAACTTTTCACTTCCCGCCATCTTGATTTCATATGTAGCACTTCTTTTTTCTCTAAGTGTTCACGAAGCGAGCCACGCAACTGCAGCTTTCCTTCTTGAAGATCGAACAGCACAGCGTATGGGACGAATGACGCTTAATCCTCTGGCACATATGGATCCTATCGGCACTTTTTTATTCCCACTTATCGGAATGTCTACAGGTATTCCTTTTATTGGCTGGGCTAAGCCTGTTCCCGTTAATCCTGTAAACCTCACGCGCCGATTACGAATGAAGATATCCTATGCGCTGGTAGCTTTTGCGGGTCCCGCTTCGAATATCATCCTTAGTCTACTTTTTTTCTTTATCACAGTTTTTTTGGTAAAGATCAATGTTGTCGATGTCGATCAACGAAAAATTCTTTTCGAATCTGCCCTTACGGGCTATGCAGGAATCGAGCGATTGGGAACTGTATCTAATCAAACGATTTTAATTGCACTCTCGGGACAATGCATTCTGATTAATATGGGTTTGGCTATTTTTAATCTTCTCCCCTTAGGACCCCTCGACGGTTCTTCGGTTCTGCGAGCATTTGTTCCCGATCAATGGTTACCTGGTTATGATCGTGTCCAACCTTATATGTCAGGTGTCCTTTTGATCCTAGTCTTTACCGGATTATTTCAATTCATTCTTTACCCAGTGTTTATGTTCCTGATTGGTATACTCGGACTATTGCAAACCGTCTTCTTGGGGTAAAGGTTATGTCGATAGTTTTATCAGGCATTCAACCAAGTGGATCCTTGCATATTGGCCATTTAGTGGGAGCCCTTGATAATTTCGTTTCACTTCAAAAAGGCAATAGCGTTTTCTACATGATTGCCGACTGGCATGCCCTCACATCTAAATACAACCAGGTAGAAGTGATACAGCCTTCAGTCTATGAGCTGGCAGCTACCTTTTTAGCCGTAGGTATCAATCCGAATACCAGCTCTATTTTTGTCCAGAGTGCCATCAAAGAACACGCAGAGCTGCAGTTACTTTTAAGCATGACCACACCCCTCTCGTGGCTCGAGCGGGTCCCAACCTATAAAGAAAAACAAGTGAATGCCAATGCGGATCTCAATAGTTTTGGCTTCTTAGGTTATCCGCTATTGCAGGCAGCCGACATTCTGATGTATCAAGCTGATAAAGTCCCTGTGGGGGAAGATCAGCTTTTTCATCTTGAGCTCACTCGTGAAATTGCCAGAAGATTCAATCATATCTACCATACGAACTTCTTTAAAGAACCTCAGGCTGTTTTAACCCCCACTGCAAAAGTATTAGGTCTAGATGGCCGAAAAATGTCAAAGACTTACGATAACTGCATCTATTTATCGGATGAGGACAGTTCAATTAAGGAAAAGTGCACACGACAAATGATTTCTGACCCTAATCGAGTCAAAAAAACAGATCCAGGTAATCCCGATCAGTGTCCCGTTTTCGTTTATCACAAAATATTCTCATCTCAAGAGACGCAAGATGAAATCAATAAAGGCTGTCGAGGTGCTTCAATAGGATGTTTTGATTGCAAAATGAAGGTAGCCGAAAAACTAATCATCAAAATCGCACCAGTTCGAGAACGCGTTCAGGCTAGTCTACAAAATTCTAAGTCTTTAGATGAAGTACTCGATCATGGGAATACCCAAGCTCGAAAAGTTGCCGAAGGTACAATGGAAAAAGTTAGAGACGTCGTTAAATTACCAAAATTCTAACCCTACTTTTTTTTTGCTTGAGAATTGGTAAAAAACTGAGAAACTAGAGGGGCTTCCGTAGCTCAGTTGGTTAGAGCAGCTGACTCTTAATCAGCGGGTCACCGGTTCGAGTCCGGTCGGGAGCACCAATTTAAGGGACGGGATGCCTCAATCCCAATTTTTAGCTGATCTTCTTTTTTTTATCTCAGATCTTAATTTCTTAGATTGAATTCGTCGCTGCGACGCCCCTGCTGAAGCCGAAGTGGGAATCCTAGTTTTATAAGAAGTAATGGCTTTAACAATGAGCGCAATGACTTTTTCTTTTGCATCCTCTAGGTTTTTCAGTTGGCTTCGGGTCCGCTGACTGACGACAAGCACCTCGCCTTTAAGAGAGATTTTACCGGTAAGTCGTTTATGTAATCGGATGGATTCCTCGGTTGTGAGCCCCTGAATTGACGAAAGATGAATATATATTTTGACCTTCGTTGATAGCTTGTTTACATTCTGACCTCCTGGACCCGAGGACCGAGTGGTCTCGATACGAATAGCCTGAGATGGAATAAGCACCTTGGCATTGATTCGAAATGTATGCTGCATGGACCCTCGATAGGAGAACTTGTAGATAGAATAGATCAATGCTAATTTTACGCCCAATGACGCCTGAAGACGCTCCTTTGGTCGTCTCTTACATTAAAGAACTCGCCGAATATGAACGGGATCCCGAAGCTGCCGTTGTGACGCCGGATAATATTTTACATTTCGCCTTTAGCGATCATCCTTTGATTTATGTTGTGATGGCTGAATGGGGGGGGAAGCCTGCAGGGTTTGCTCTCTGGTTTTATAACTTCAGTACTTGGGAAGGTAAAGCAGGTATTTATCTTGAGGATCTCTTTATACGGCCTGAATATCGCCGAAATGGAATTGGTAAAGCGCTTCTGATCCATATAGCTCGCCTAGCAGTCAAAAATAATTGCACACGATTCGTCTGGCAAGTTCTTGACTGGAACGAACCTAGCATTAATTTCTATCGTCAAATGGGAGCTAAAACCATGGATGCATGGTTAACTTGTCGGGTCGATAATGAGTCCCTTTTCCAATTAGCGAATCAGCATAGTGAGCATTTACCTTGAACATTCTTGAAAATTTTATACAAAAACTTTCACCCACTCTTAAAGATCAACTTTATGGAGTAGGAGGAGCCATTCGTGACCGTATTTTGACGGGGAACGGAATGGTGAGGTTAGTGGGAGACGTAGATTTAGCCTGTTCGCTGTCTCCACAGGCGATGCGAAACGCTTTCGAACAGCTTGGGATGATGGTTATTCCCACGGGTTGGAAACATGGGACCATCACCGTGCTCATCGGCGATGGAAAATATGAAATTACGAGTTTTCGATCTGAAAAGGGCTATAGCGACTTTCGACATCCCGATGAAGTGGTCTTCAATGTAACCCTAGAAGAGGATTTATCCCGCAGAGATTTCACGATGAATGCTCTCGCCATCCCCCTCGCTCGTATGTCGGATGCATCCTGGGATGATTTTTTGATCGATCCCTTTGGGGGTAGGCAAGACATCGATCAAAAGATTATTCGGTGTGTAGGTGAACCCACCGAACGATTTTCGGAGGACCCTTTAAGGATGCTCCGCGCTTGTCG
>SXGQ01050668.1_pt1 | contig 102435 bp, 102 predicted proteins | sample 3178371 | NCBI WGS metagenome assembly SXGQ01 (sample SAMN11356859, study PRJNA531348) | freshwater metagenome | isolation source: freshwater sample F1-20 | place: China: Fuxian Lake, Yuxi | collected 2017-12-25 | reverse complement strand
GTGGGACACCTCCCCCGCCGATATTGACGCTTTTGTGGGCGGAGTTTCGACAGTCTTGGCAGAGTAAAAATCTGGCTCATGACTGGATTGCCTGTGGATAACTATGGAGCCGGCAAATCCCAAGTTTTTAACAAGAATGTTCCAACAATTTTTTGCACATTTCAACCTTTGGGCTAAAGTACGACGGTATCTATAGGGGGCTTAATGGCAATTGGAGATTTGTTTTCAGCGCGTCCGTGGGAAGAAACCGTGTGGGAAATTGATGCGGCCTGTCGAGGTCTTTCCAATATTTTTTTTCCAGCAGCGGCAGAGCGACCTCAAGCCCGTGAGCGACGAGAATCTCAAGCCCGCGAAGTCTGTAAATCGTGTTCGGTGTTGAATGAATGCCGATCATTTGCGCGGCGTCACCGTGAATACGGATTTTGGGGTGGCGAGTCTGAGGAAGAACGGCACACTGCCGGGTATCGATTAATCGCCCCGATTGGTGTTCGCGCCCGAAACGTCGGGTGACCGTTACTTCAGTAGTCGCAAAGTATCGCTAAATCGTTTGCCTTTGGCGACGTAAGCCATTGCCGCAAATTTTATGTCTTCTTGACGGGCCTTGTCAGGCTTGATGGTCGCCGGCGCACCTACGGCAAGTGCTCCCGATGGAACAGTGGTGTTATTTAGAACTACGGCATTGGCCGCGACGATGGCTCCAGAGCCCACAGAAGCATTGTGCAACACAACTGCGCCTGAACTGACTTGTGCGCTGTCTGCGATGCGACATCCTTCAAGGTGGACAAGATGTCCAATCACGCAGTCATCGCCCACCGTCGTTGGAAATTGCGGAGTCGTGTGAACCACGGTGCCATCTTGAATACTTGTTCGAGCCCCAATAAAAATCTCTCCGTCGTCGCCTCGCAACACGGCACCTGGCCAAATCGTGCTCTCTGCTCCGATGGTGACTGAACCTATGACAACTGCATCGGGATGGACATAAGCGGTTTCGTGGATGTCGGGAATTTGATCGCCAAGTGCATAAATGGGCATGCCATACCGTAGCAACTTGCTCATCTGCAGGTACCGTATTGGCGCTATGTCTCGCCGTATTGAAATTGAACTTACCAGCAAACGTGCCGACGGAACATGGACATGGCGTGCTGCCGGAGCCCGCGAACCCAAAGGCATTGTGAGTGCCGACATCGTGCCCGAAGGGGCAGCCATAAACGAAACGCTTCGCGCTGAAATAGAAACAGACCTCGACGGAAGTCGGGTTTTGACGATGACGTCTCTAAAGGCAAAGGCCGAGCGAGTTGGAATTCTGGCGCTGATTCCGAGTGAAAAAAAATTTGAACCAGTCACTTCTGTTTTGCAAAAGAAAGGTGGTCGTAGCGACGGACCTCGTAATGGCCCTCGGCGCGACCGCCCCGATGGCGCATCAGACCGCACCCGCCCACCACGCACGCGCAAAGAGACATCGCCTAGCGATCGCACTCCTTCGGACAAACCGCGCCCTGAACGCCCCCGTCGTCCTCGCTTTGAAGCGCCCGAAGAAATCCCCCAGCGTCCCAAAGCCAAGCGCATCCGTGCTGGTCGAGTGAATATTGATGCCATATTAAGTGCGCTGCCAGAAGCTCACAGAGCAGTTGCCGAACGTGTTTTGTTGGGAGGAGTTCCCGCAGTTCGTGCCGCTGTTGCTGAGCAGAATGCGATTGCAGTCGCTGCCGGGCATGAGGTGATTCCTGCTGACGGACTTGTTGCAATTGCCGAGCAATTGTTGCCGCGTCTGCGAGTTGCAGAATGGCTAGACCGCGCTCAAGCAGCACAGAAAATAATGTCTGAAATCGATCTCCGAGATCTTCGTGCGTTGGTTGTCGCTGGCGACGACCCAACCATTGCCCGTGATCAATCCACGAGAACACTCGCTGCAGAAATCAAGTTGTCGCTCGCGCGTAGACAAGACGAAGAGATAAAAAATTGGCTCGAAGATATCGCTCTTGCACTCAAAGTAGGCAGGGTTGTTCGTGCCTTGAATTCATCGTCTATGCCACCAAAGGCTGGAGTCCCCTTTCCGGCGGAACTTGGCAATCAACTCGCCTCTGCTGCAAGTGCATCACTTACCGCTGATTTGCCTGTTGATCGATGGATCATTGTGCTGGAATCGGCGGCGTTTTCACCCGTGCATGCTCGCATCGTGCCCGCTGTACTTCCCCAAGTTGTAACTGAAGAATTAACCAAAACCGTTACGCGCTTGGCCCCGTTGATGCCCCTTGTTGCAGCCATGTTTGGTGTCACTGCTACGACAAAAAAGCAAATGCCTCGGCCACTGCGACCCGTGCGTGCGCCCAGCAAGCCAGCCAAACCCGCCCAGGTACTGCCCAAGTCCCCAGAGCGAGTCGTAGCACCAAAAGTGGTGCCGACAGAAGTGGAAACAGTTTCTGAGGAGTCAAGCACCGTAATTATTGATGCCGCTCCAGATGCACAAGAACAAGTCGAATTGGATTCTCCCATCGCCTAGAGCCTCTAGGAATCTTGTGCCACAAAGCTCAGCGACTAACTTGTCAACATGTCAGAAAAAGTCCTTTACGAACGACGTGGTCAAGTAGCTGTTATCACCCTGAATCGTCCTGAAGCTCGCAACGCAGTCAACGGCGATGTGGCACAAGGTCTCGAAGCAGCAATAGATCAATTAGAAGCAGATCCAGATGTATGGGTTGGGGTATTGACTGCCAATACAGAAGGTCAAAAGAATCCGGTCTTTTGTGCAGGCGCAGACCTCAAGGCAATTAACTCAGGCGATGCCGGTGCGCTTAATACAAAGCGTGGTGGCTTTGGTGGCTTTGTATATCGCGAACGATCAAAGCCGGTGATAGTGGCAGTTGATGGCCTGGCAACGGCAGGTGGCTGTGAAATTGTTCTGGCTTCCGACATGGTTGTGGCGTCATCGATTTCGGCTTTTGGGTTAGCGGAAGTGAAACGCAACCTCATCGCCGGTGCTGGCGGTCTTTTTAGACTGCCAAGAGCCATCGGACAAGCAGTTGCAATGGAAGTTATTTTGACCGGGGAACCACTCCCCGCCCAACGGGCATACGAACTTGGTCTCGTCAATCGAATCACAGAGCCTGGCAAAACTGTTGATGTGGCGTTCGAACTCGCCAACAAAATATGTTTGGCAGCTCCACTTGCGGTTTATGCGAGTCGCAAAGTCGTGCTCGCCGCTGCCTATGAAAGTGATGAAGCACTGAAAAAAATGACGAATGCTGAATTTGCTGTGGTGCTGCAGTCCCAGGACACCAAAGAAGGTCTGACGGCATTTATTGAGAAGCGTGCTCCTCAGTGGAAGGGTCGCTAAAGTCGCGTCCCACCACAATCGTTCGAGCCGTTAATCCATGCCGTTCAAATAAATTTTTCATTGCCCTGTCACCAGGCAATGCTTGGGCGTAAATGCGCCCCACAGAGGATCCAAGCGCATCGATTGCTGCATGCATGAGTGAATCGGCTGTTCCAATATCGCGCGCATCTGGCTCTACATAGACGTGGCTTATGCACCAATGGTCAAGACGCCAACGCGAACAAATCAAAGTGCCAACAATGCTCTCTTCCAATCGAGCAACAAAGAAAATTGGCTCGGAAAGATCCTCCCCGACAAAGACATCAATATCTCCGCGCATCGACAACCCTTCGGCTGCTGAACGAGACTGGTGGTCGAGCAGAACGATTAAATCGGCCTCTTGACCGCGTTCTACCGACACGAGAGCCATGTTAGGTAACGTCCTTGAGGACCCTTTGGCAGGCCTGCACAACGGTGACCCTGTTGCGGTGCGCCTGTTCATATTTGAGAATGGCGCGTTGCTGATTTACCGTCAACCCAGCGAGTGCTTCAATTATTTGTCTAGCAGTGCGCAGATTGTAATCAACATAGGGTTCCTCGTCAGTTTGCGTTTCGGTCACGACCACTGACGGTTTGGCACTGGAGTCAGAGTTGCTGGAGGCCCCAATATTTAAACGTTGTAGTAACATTTCCAAGCCCTGTTTGACGGCGTACTCACCAATCATCTTGGCGGCTGGAGCTTGTCGCCGCAATGAAGCAACCAATGCTTCTGCCTTGGCAGTCATTTCAGACAAAGGAACGTTGTTTGTCATGACTTTGTGACAAAAATTGGACAGGAATCATCGCCGACTGGACAAAAAGGCGCCGCACTGCGAACCAGCAAAAAACAACTTGAGCACAGTTGCTCATCATCTCTTTTGGGCTGCAGATGGTCATCAGCCAGTCCACGATCGTCAACTTCTAATTCTTCGTCTTCATTGACTTCTTCTTCGGCCGCCACAAGCTTTTCTTTTAGGATTTTGCTCAAGTCATCTTCGACGTCATCCGGTGTCGTGAGATCTTCTTCGTCATCGTCGTCAAGTGAGCCTGGGCGAGAAACGATCGTTGCGCCCATGCTGGCGTCATCATCTATGTCGTCAGACCCCTCCTCGTCTGATTCAAATTCATCATCGTCTAGATCGACTTCATCATCAAGAAGTATTTCGGGGTCAACGTCAAGATCGTCAAGATCGTCTGGGTCGAGGTCGGCTTCTTCAGGCTCGACCTCTGTGGCTGGCTTGGGCTTCACTTTTGGCTTAGCTTGCGCCTTCGCTTTTGGCTTAGCCTGCGCCTTCGCTACTTTTTTCTTTGCAGCCATTTGGATGCCTTTCTGCCCAACTGAGCATTGCGCCAACCGTCACAATTATTTTTGCGACAAACCACGCGGCGGGATACTAGACACAAAACAAGCCTTCGAGACGTATTACAGCAAGATTTCTTACAGAATCAGGCTGACCCCCGGTCTAACAGGCCAGAAATCAAGAACGGCGCTGTTCAGCGCGTCGCTCGGAGTCAAGGCGTTCGAGCTCGGGAGCCTCGGTGGTCATGTGAATCATCGCTGCAGCAATGGCTCTGTGCCCTGCCACGCTTGCAATCTGGTTATGCATTTCTAGGGAAACGCGCCGATAAGAAGGATGTCCCTGGGGCGAAGAGCGCAACTCAAGCATGTGCATGGCCTCGCGAGCATTGAATTGCATTACGTAGCGCATTCTGTAAGCCATCGAGACGGCGTAAGGCGCCTGTTGGCTAAAATGTTCACCGAGAGCCTCATACAGGCCTCTAGAGCGCTCCATAACCTCGTCAAACTGCTCGGCGCAACCAGAGTTGACGAGTAGTTCGGGACGAGTAAAGCCGTGGTACGGCGTCAAGGGTTGCCACTCAATGGTCAGCATGCGGTGGCGTTGCATATCTCGAAAAGCACCATAATCAGACAGAATGTCAAACCGATAGTCAGTTCGCTCAAATGCTCGTCCCGGGCGGTGGCGTCTGTTTTTTCGTTCGCCAACATAAGCCAACAAAAGAGCAGTCTTGTCCTGAGCAGTCATGCGATCTACGAGGGCGAGGAGTTGGGACTCGGGAAGATGTGACTGTGCATAGCAGATCGCTGCAATTACCTTGTTTTCGCCGTCGGGGTCAAAACCAACAAGACTTACTTCATCGGACTCATCGGCGATCTGATCGCTAAAAAGTTCATCAACCAGGACTGCTGTGTCTTCATGTGTGTCAGAGATGTATTGCGACCATTCTCCACCACGCTCTTTAATGTCGACGCGTTTTAGAAAACTTGGAATAACTTTACGCAGTTCCCCCAACATCATGTCGGCATAATGACGGGCCTCTGGCAGTGGATGAGCCCGCATTCGAAGCAATAACTGTTCGTATGCCTGTCCGCTGCCGTAGATTCCGACATTTGACAAAGATGCCGCCGGTAGTGCCCCACGTACCGCGTCAAGCGCTTTGGCACGAGTCGCTTGGCGAAAAACGAAATCGCTGACTCCATCGGTTTGGCGAACTGTTTGACGTACATGTTCGGTGACCTTGCTAGCGAGTTCGCTGTATGAGTCAAACATCCGATCCATGTCGCCTACATATCGATTAGCGAGTTTACTCGCTAAAACTTCAGGGTCGCGAAAGAACCGATACCTTCCACCGAGTCTTTCGTCGTAGGAAATATAACGAGTGCTTTGCTCGAGATAACTCATCAAGCGTCCCCACTCCAAAACTTTCGTCAAAATATTTGATGCCTGTTCACACGCCAAATGAACGCCACCGAGTTGCGCAACAGAGTCATCCCCGTATTCAAAAAAAACTTTCTCGTACAACCCTTCAGCTCGTTCAAGCCCGATTGTTGCGTCCACGTTCTGGTCACCGGTGATGTCAAGGTCCCCCACGAACTCGTCCAAAAATAATCGCCGAAGACTGCGAGGACTGCGACTGTAACGAGCAAAAAGAGCGCCTTTGACGACTTCTGGAAGATTGACGAGGGCGAAAACAGGAAGATCTAAGTTAGTAAAATACCGCCGAAGAATTTGAGCCTCAGAGTCTGAAAAGTCCTCAGGAACATACACCGTCACAGTTGATCAGCCTATTCGTCGGGCGGTTGTCCACTGCGGATACCGCTCACAACACATCAGTTGATGTGTTCTCCTCCGAAAATACTTTTGCTACGAGGGATTGTCGAGGCGCCGAAGTCCAAAAGTCGATTGCCGTCATCACCATCGCCTTGGATGCATCAAGGATTGCCAAGTCCGCTGTGTGACTTCGGGCATGTTTTGCAAATTCTTCCGTGTGGATGGCAGTGCCCCGAGGCGCGATAGAAATCATTGGATGAATAGACGGAACTAGGTGACTGACGTTTCCCATGTCGGTGCTGCCAACCACTGCATGACCACAATCTCGTGGATCTCGTACGACTCTGCCGAGTGCAGCCGAGTTTGCAACATATGAAGCCACAAGTGGTCCGTTTGTCAACATCTCGGCATATGGTCGATCATCCCATTGATGAGTCATGGTGCAACCACACGACACGGCACCCGCTTCAAGGCAAGCCAATACACGACTTTTGAGCGGCTGCAAGGTAGCAATTGTGTCGGAGCGGACGTACCAGTCCATCGATGACTCGCGCGGAACGATGTTTGGCTTATCGCCAGCCTTGATAAAAATTCCGTGGACCCGCTCGGTGGGCGCGATGTGTTGTCGGAGCGCGGCAACACCGATGTATCCCATCACGGCTGCGTCGAGAGCATTGCGTCCATACTCAGGGGCAGCAGCGGCGTGCGAGGCTCGCCCCGTGTATTCAACAAGAAGTTGTTGAATCGCAATTGCGTCAATCGTCGTTAAATCTGCATCAGCTGGATGTACCATCATGGCCGCATCCAAACCCTGGAAAGCTCCGTTGCGTCCCATTGATATTTTTCCGCCACCACCTTCTTCGGCGGGTGTCCCCAACAAACGCACTGAACCACCGCTTGAGTTGCAAACAGAGACTGCAGCAAGTGCTGCGCCTATTCCGGCAGCCGCAATAACGTTGTGGCCACAACCATGTCCGATACCTGGTAGCGCATCGTATTCACAAACTATTGCCACGGTTGGTCCCGTTCCGTGCTGTGCGGCAAAACCTGTCGGAACTCCGTAGGCGCCAATTGTTGTATCGAGTCCGTGCTTGGTTGCTGCACGCGCTAAACGCTCCGCCGCATAGTGCTCTTTGAAATTAAGTTCGGGGTGATCGTGTATGTCGTGACTAATCTCAATGAGTTCAGCCGCCATTTTGTCGATAAACGAGCAGGCCTGCTGCTTTAAATTCTCTACATCAGATGTCATAGTTTTCTTCAATCCATTTTGCCATAATCTAAACTAGAGGGTGAGGCCTGTTGCAATCAGCACGTGGGCGGCATCAGGAACGATAGTAAGGGAGATGCGTGTGACATGGTCATATCGGCATTTGTCGATTACGACTGTCTGAGTTGCATCTACTGGCACAACAAGGTGCGTTGCACGAGACACTTGCACCTTTGGATGTGGGATATGGTTCCCAAGTTTGGCCTTAGACCACCCAAGGAGGCGTTGTCGCACATTCATTGTGGCTATTGAGATGACGTCAAGGTGCCCATCGTTTGGGTGAGCCCGCGTTGCAATTTGGCGACCTTGCCTGATTCCCGTATTTGTAACAACGAATAGTGGACCCTTCAGCCAACCGCCATGACGCCATTTATTGCGAATAAAAATGTCATTTACAGCGGTAACTGTGTGCTCAAAATTCTTCTGCGTCACAACAACAGTTATCACATCAAACGGCAGACTTCGGGCGGGACCGATTGCAGGGGGTGCTTGCGGGTTGCCAAGAGATTCAAACAACGACCCACCGTCAAGAACAAAGCAGTCACATGTTTTGCTGTCCAAGTGCAGGCCGATTTCATGGTCTGATCTGACTTTTATGAACGGAGGGCACAGATCAATTTCGACTCCCCACTCATGATTTTTTTTAATGGTCATAGCAATTCCTGACTCCTAGGCCAGTTCAGCCACTTCAGAGCTCATCCCAGCAGCGACCACTCCACGGTTCATAAGGTCTACCGCTTGGGCAGCAGACTGACGAAGTTTGTCGTCAGGAGCCGCAGATGCGATTTGATTCAAGAGATCAATAAGTTGTCGGACTGAGCGGACAAAATCACCTGGCGTCAGATCAGGGTGCAGAACCTTTGAAAGATTCTTGCCTGACGCCCACTGAGATACCTCAAAAGAAATACCTCCATCTGGCTTGCGATAGAGGTTCATAGAGTGTTCCCTCTGAATCTCGTGCAGCCGCAGAGTTAGCCGCTCGATTCGTTTGAATCTATTCGTTACAGTTTCGTTAGGCCAGCGCACAGGTCCGCCATCGTCTGGACCTCGTGTCTCAAACACAACCGTTGAGAGTACGGCGGCAAGATCTACAGGTGACAGCGAGTCAAGCATCCCGCTGGAGATCACTTCAACAATCAATAGGTCCGATTCGTGAAAGACTCGGGAGAGCAGTATGCCTTTATCGGTGAGTGTCCAATCTCGGACGTAGCCCAATGTCTCAAGAACATCAATGACTTCATCAAAGCGGGCGCTCACCGAACCTGAACGAGTCGCCATCCGTTGTTCCATCTGGGAAATTTCAGACATTAATCGCAGTTGACGCCGCTCACGAGTGCTGCGCGGATTTGGATCCACGGGGATTTCAGCAAGGCTTGATTGCTGGGCCGGTTCTTCGGAAATTTTAGCCTTAATGAGTCTTTTTGCAGCTTCGCGTATGAACTCAGTTTGCGTTGGTTCGTAAGGAACGGGAATATCAATTCCACCGCAACGTCGGGGCAGACTCAAAAAATCTGGCGCTGTAAGTTGTAAAACCTTGCGTGATGCACTGACGACTGTTAGTCGGGTGCCAGATTTTCTCGTGGCCGTGGCGATGATGGCTCCCCGACCTCGCAGAACAGCCGTCTCAAAAAGAACGACATCGCCTGGCCGCAGTCCACGCAGAGCGATTTCTAATTCAGTGGTGGAGATTGAAATTGGGAGAGATTCACTGACCTCATCCAATACTCCTGCACGTGATCGGGACAACTCAAGAACGGCGAGTTTCTTGCTCTGCAGGTTTGCCTCCGACAGCACCACGTCTTTGTCCGTTTGAAACTGAGCGAAGGAAAGATTCAGCACGTGCTGAGTGCCCTGCCGAGTATGAGCCCGCACCAGGTTGACGGCCATATTGAAGGTGGGTCGAAAAGCCGACGAAAGGCGAAAGCTCCTGCTCAGAGCCAATGCAACGATCTGGTCGAATGTAATAAATGGATTCCACAAAGTAACGGCGTGTCCAATTTCGTCGAGCCCGCGTCGGCCAGCACGACCCGTTAATTGGGCAAATTCGCTGGCCTTCAACAACATATGGTTTTCCCCCGTAAATTTGGTTAATTTCTCAATCACCACTGCTCGTGCCGGCATATTGATCCCAACGGCCAAAGTCTCGGTAGCGAAAACAACCTTTATTAGACCCTCGATAAAACATTGTTCGATGGCTTCCTTGAACATCGGAATCATTCCCGCGTGGTGACAAGAAATACCTGCTCCCGCCTGCTCGAGGAATTCATCAAAGCGCAGGGCTGCTCGATCATCAGCGGTCAGATCGGTTGTGTGGTCATTGATGATCTGGGTGATTCGAGATTCTTCCTCAGGATCAGTTAAAACAATTCCATCGCGAATACAAGATTTGACTGCATCTTCACATTGAGCGCGACTGAAAATAAAAACTATTGCTGGCAGAAGATCTTCACTTGCTAAAAGATCCACAAGATCTGGGCGCGAAGGAGTGAAAAAGCGTTTTCGATTAGTCTTGCTCCGAACTCTCCCCGACCGACCAAAATTGCGATCAGAGTCAAGCAAACGACGCACCGAGGCGTTGGCCTCTCCATTGACGACCGTATCGTGTATCGTGACGCGACCCTGAGCAGAGTCTCCAAGGGCAAAATGGTTGACTAATTCAACTGGTCGCCTATTCTCAGTGACTACATCGGTCCGACCACGAACTGTTGTCAGCCAGGCTCCGACCTCGTCGGCATTTGACACCGTCGCCGACAAACACACGAGTTGCACTTCAAGCGGCAATTGAATAATCACCTCTTCCCAGACAGGACCACGATATGAATCCTGCAAGAAGTGAACCTCGTCGAGAATAACCACGCCTAACTGCTCAAGTTTTGGTGAAGCCGAATAAATCATGTTGCGCAGCACTTCTGTCGTCATTACGACAACGGGTGCATCGGAATTGATCGCATTATCGCCAGTGACTAGTCCGACGCTGTCTGAGCCGTAGAGATCACACAAATCGCGAAATTTTTGATTTGAGAGCGCCTTGATGGGTGCCGTGTAAAAGGAGCGCAAATTGGACGCCAACGCCTGATCAATCGCATATTCGGCGACCAATGTTTTCCCTGAGCCAGTGGGCGCGGCGACAAGAATTGATGCCCCAGCGTCAAGGGAGTTCATCGCCTCAATCTGAAATCGATCGGGCACGTAATTGAGACGACGAATGAATTGCTCGCGTATATCTCTCGCCGATTGGTCCGTCATACAGGTGCTGGCTGACGGCGCCGAACGAGGAGCCATCCAATAAGAACAGCGATCCAGAAGAGCAAACTCATTGGAATAGCCAGCGACAACATACTTATGGGGTCACCGCTCGGAGTAATGACGGCCGCCGTCAAGAAAATAACCATAATCGCATTGCGCCAGTTCTTGACAAGTTTTTGGGGAGTGACGACACCAACCAACTGTAAAAACACGATGAGCACTGGCGACAGGAATCCGATGCCATAGGCCAAACCCATCAGCGACACAAGGCTGATGTATTTGGTTATTTGGTAGGCCTGAGTGACATCAGGACCTGACCAGGAGATGAGAAATTCTAGTGCCCGATCAAGGGTCCAATAGGCCAAGTATCCCCCCGTAGAAAAGAGCACTAGGGACGAGGCGATGAACGGAATTGCGTACCGTTTCTCTTGTTTTTCGAGTGCAGGAACAACAAATTTCCAAATCTGCCAAAGGATTATTGGCAAAGCCAAAATCAATCCTCCATAGGTGGCAACCTTCATCCTTGCCGTAAGGCCGTCAAGGGGCCCCAACGTAAACAAACTTCCATCACATTTGAAATCGGTGCGCTTATTGCAGACATCTCGGTATGGTCTTGTCAGCATTCGAAGTACAGGTTCATAGAACACGAGCAACGTGATGGCACAAACACCCACTGCCAACAATGAGCGGAAAATGCGCTTTCGTAGTTCTCGAAGATGTTGCACCATGGTCATTTCTTTTTCGACCACTGGTGATTTTTTAATTCGCATCGGGGTCCGATTGCGTTTGGGCAGACTCAGCTTTTTCTGGTCGCATTGGAGGAGATGGTTCGGAGTCAACCTCCCCGAAACCATGCCTCAGTGTGTTGGCAGTGCCCCGAATTTCATCGAGAGGCTCCTTGAATGTTTCGCGCATTTCTGCCTCAAAGCCATTGGCCATGCGACGGACCTCGCCGTAAACCCGTCCAACCTTGCGAATCACATTGGGCAGTCGGTCAGGTCCTAGAACCACAAGCCCCAAAATGAGCAAAAAGATAATCTCACTGCTCGAAAGGTTGAACACCTTCCCAAGTGTAGGACTCATCCCCTACGCTGGCGCGGTGCAGCAGCGACTTCCTTCTCTCCTGAATCCCCCGATTGCGTTTGCTCATCGCGGTGCTAGCGCACACCTACCAGAAAATACGATGCCCGCATTTGCTCTGGGGCTACGACTCGGGGCAACAGGCCTTGAAAGTGACGTGTGGATCACTGCAGATGGCGTTGTTGTCCTGGATCATGATGGCGCGGTTCGCGTGGGCCTGCGAAAGAAACCAATTGCTCAGATTATGTCCAAACATCTGCCTGAACACATCCCAACTTTTGAAGCATTCATCAATTCAATTGGGACTGATATTCAAATCAGTCTGGACCTCAAGGATCTACGGGCTTTTACTGGTCTTATTGATATCTGCAATAATTGCAGCTTTCCGTTGGATCAACTGTGGCTCTGTCACCCGTCATGGCAAGAACTCGCCAGCCGACGAGCATTACAACCCGACGTACGCCTTGTTGACTCCACTCGGTTAGCAAAAATTACAGAAGGACCCGAGCGTCGTGCCGCTTCTCTACGGGAAGTAGGAATTGATTGCCTAAATATGCATCACAGTGACTGGAACGGTGGTCTCACCACTCTTGTTCATCGCTTTGAAAGACTCGCTTTCGGTTGGGATATGCAGTTTGACCAAGTATTGGACCATGGATTCAGAATGGGTCTAGATGGAGTTTTCAGCGACCATGTTGATCGCATGATGGACTCTTATGTTCGTCAAATCGAACCATCCGCGTAGTGCGTTCTACAAAATTTTCCAACTGTCAAAGGGCCATATAGCGACGAAGGCCCTTCCAACGACCAGTCTCTCACTGATAGAACCAAAGGAGCGGCTATCAAATGAATCCGGCCGGTTATCTCCCATCACAAATATTTGATTCGCTGGAACTATTTTTGGAGACATATTGGGCTGTCCACATTTGTCTACAAGTTCAACCTGAGTAAGATCTTCTTCGTCGAGATACGGTTCATCGAGAGCTACATCGTTGATAAAAACAACGCAGGAACGAATCTCTACTTTTTCACCGGGAAGTCCGACCACACGTTTAATCAGGTCGTCATGAGCGACAGTGGCACCATCCGAGGTAATCCTGTCAAAAACTATTACGTCGCCACGGCCTATACCGCCAAGCTGATAACTGATTTTGCTGACAAGCACCCGATCATTCTCAAATAAAGTGCTTTCCATCGAGGGCCCAGAAATGTAGTACTGCTGGAGTACATAAAATCGAACCAAAAGAGCTGCTGCCAATGCGATGCAGACAACCAACGCCCAATCCCTAAGAATTTTGACGAGGCTTTGGCCAACGGGGTCACCGTCAAACAACTCTTCGGGCTCAATCGACTGCGACACGAGTTGTAAGGATACTCCTTTATTCAATTGCTGACTATAAACCTGCAATAAGTCGTTCAACCCTCTCATCTGTCGCTGCAAAAGGGTCCTTGCAAAGAACTGTGCGTTGTTGTTGGTCGTTCAATTTAAGATGAACCCAATCAACTGTATAGTCACGTTTTTTTACTTTGGCCGCTTTTATAAACGCTCCTCTCAGGTGCGCGCGGGTGCTTGTCGGAGCAACTGTCATGGCCCGCAAAATATCGTTATCATCGCAGATTCGGTCTACAAGATTTTTATTCTGCATCTTGTAAAAAACTCCCCGCTCAGTGTTGATATCGTGATACTGAAGATCTAAAAGTTGCACTCTGGCGTCATCAAGCGTCAGATTGTGTCTTTGGCAGAATGCCTCAATAAGTTTCAACTTGATCACCCAGTCGACCTCTCTGTCAAGCTTTAATGGATCATTTTCAATCGTCGAGATGCAGTGCTCCCACATCCCAAGAGCTCGTGTTTCTAACTCAGGAAACCCATTGCTCTTGGAGTAGAGCAATGCGGCATTGAGATACTCACGTTGGATATCGACCGCTCTCACTTCCCGACCGCTCTCGAGCCGTACGGTTCTTCGACAGGCAATGTCCGAACTTATCTCACGTATCGCGCGGATTGGATTTTCAAGTGTCATATCACGCAGTTGCACAGCGTCATCTTCCATCATCCGCAGGACACAGGCCGCACTACCCATTTTAACAAATGTGGTGTATTCGCTCATATTTGAGTCGCCGACGATGACATGTAGTCTTCTGTATAGTTCTGCATCGGAGTGAGGTTCATCGCGCGTATTTATAATTGGTCGAGAGCGGGTCGTCGCCGATGAAACACTTTCCCAAATGTGCTCGGCTCTTTGGGACATGCCGTAGAACGCTCCACGGGGAGACGGTTGAACTTTGCCAGCACCAGTAAAGATCTGGCGACTCACAAGAAAAGGAATAAATACGTCGTCGTAACGATGACTTGAGTCAGTGCGATGCACTAAATAGTTCTCATGACATCCATAACTGTTCCCTGCTGAATCTGTGTTGTTTTTAAAGAGATAGATCGTGCCCCGTATGCCTTCATCTTGAAGTCTCTCTTCGGCAGTGACCACGAGTTCTTGCAACAAGCGCTCTCCGGCTTTGTCGTAGACAACCACATCATAAATTGAGTCACACTCCGGCGTCGCATATTCTGGGTGTGAGCCGACATCAAGATACAGACGGGCACCATTTTCAAGAAAAACATTGGAGCTACGACCCCACGACACCACTTTTCGAAAAAGGTAACGCGCCACCTCATCAGGGGTTAAGCGACGTTGCCCACGCAGTGTGCAGGTAATCCCATATTCGTTCTCAAGTCCAAAGATTCGACGTTCCATTGAACGTCATCCCAACAATAAAGTGACTTCGGCTGACTCAATCCGCCTAAAACTCCGACGACTGGCATCACGTTCAATAACTGCTACTTCAAGATCCTCCGCTGCCAGTGTTTTATCGGGGCCACCCAAAGATGATGCACACGCTTTGAGCGCAATAGACAGTGTCGCATTTGCCACAAAGGCAGTATTCATTCGCTCACTTATCGGATCAGCATCTCCGCCGAGCACCGAAAATCTGTTTTCATCCATCACTGTTCCGTCGTACAAGATGTGAAACAACCTGTCGTGGGAAACCTCATGACCGATCTCAGCGACGAGAATTTCAACCTCGAGAGGCTTTTGATCATGGGTAAAGATATGACCCATCATTTGGGCATATTGATTTGCCAGGCTGCGAGCATCAACGTCGTCGCGAGCGTACTGATAACCCTTGAGGTCGGCGGCACGCACGCCGGCTTGGCGCAGTTGGTCAAATTCGTTGTACTTACCGACGCCTGCAAAGGCAATGCGATCATAAATCTCGGAAATCTTGCGAAGAGTTTTGCTTGGGTTCTCTGCCACAAACAATATTCCGTCTTGATACTGACAAGCAACGATAGAGCGTCCGCGCGAAATTCCTTTGCGTGCAAACTCGGCACGATCCTTCATCTGTTGTTCCGGTGGAACGTAGAACGGCATTGTCATCGTGATCTCACTTGCGAGATGATGGACTCAAAAACCCCTGCGAGCTCGGCGTCTTCGACGGCTACCCAACCGTTTTGGGAGATAGATGCCACGATCGGAAAAATTCCTCGCAAGACATCTGGTCCACCGGTGGCGCTGTCTGCGTCGGCCGCTTCCCAAAGTGCCCTACAAACCAGCGTCACAGCATCACCTTGGGTCATTTGGGGTCGCCACCCAATCTTGATGACAGTTCCGGCATGCAAACTTCCAGATCCAATTGCCACAAACTCGCGTTCCTCATAACGACCGCCAGTTACGTCATAGTCCCAAAGGCGACCCTTGGCCTGGCGAGGTTCAAATCCACCAAAAATCGGGACAACACCTAAACCTTGCATTGCTGAGGGCAGGTTTGCTCTAACCATTGTGGAAAGTTGATTCGCTTTACCTTCAAGGGAAAGCTGCTGACCCTCCATTTTTTCATAGTGCTCTAGTTGCAACTGAAAAAGCTTTATCATCTCCATTGCTGGACCCGCTGCACCCGCAATCCCGACACCACTAAAAGTGTCTGCTTGCACCACTTTTTCCATGTCGCGGTGACTGATTAGGTTGCCAGCAGTCGCACGGCGATCTCCTGCCATTACGACGCCATCTTGATATGTGACGGCGACACATGTTGTCGCATGGGGGATATCAGCAACCGACAGGCCCGAGGTGGGTTGATGACTCAGTCCAACTCGAGATAAGAGTGCTTGGAAATTAGCACCCGGATCTTGACTTGGAGTGAAGTACGGCATTGACATAGGAGTATGCAGAAGACTACTGCCCACCCTTTTGAACATAGTTGTTTACAAAATCTTCAGCATTAGTTTCCAACACTTCATCAATCTCGTCTAGTAGGTCATCAAGTTCATCTTTAATGCGTTGCCCACTTTTAGACGATATTTCTTGGTCACCGCCCGCCTGCGGCGATGAAGTACCCGTTGGCGCTGTTGTTTTTCTTATCTGTTCAGCCATGTTCCTACCGTAGTCAGCAATGTCGCGTGGTGCCACCGCCAGAGCAAATTACCAGCCAGGTTCAGGCATCATTAACGGATCCCATCCAGGGCTATCAGTGGCACCCAACCTCAGCAGGAGCTCCTCTACGGTCGTTGTCGAAGCCAACAGATCCCCCACAATGGCTCGCGTCCCTTTGAGGGGTTCCATCATTGGGATCCGTCTCAAAATCTCATCGCCAGTGTCAATCACAATGCTGTCCCAATTTGCGGCAACGATATTTTGTGGGAACAGGGACAGGCATGTGCCCCGAAAGTATGCCCGTGTGTTGATCGGTGGATCGGTGATGGCGCGCAAGACATTGTCGACATCGACAAGGGTGCGCAGACCAACGCGAAGTGCGAGACATTTGTCTGGACGCATGTCGTGATACTGCAGGTCTATCGCTCGTAGCTGAGCGCTCAATGAAGCAACCCCGTGGCGCTCCGCAAATCCCTCCAGAATTCGTCGCTTGGCAATCCAATCAACCCGATCAGCAGCATTTTCAGGCGATGACTTCAAGCAATCAAGAACTGAGCTCCACTCAAGCAATATTTTGTCTGCGTCTCCTGATGTTGGGTCATCATGGGTCAACAAATAATGTCGGCATGTTTCAAGGAGATGCTGCTGGATTTCGACGGCAGTCATCTTTCTGCCATCTTGCAATTCACACATTGTTGTCAGAGAAATGTCATGACTGACTGCTCGAATTTGGGACACGGGATTTCGGAGAACCAACCAGTCGGGATATTGAAGATCTTCAATCAGAGCAAGAATCAATGATGTGGTTCCGACCTTCAAGAAAGTGGCGACCTCGCTCATGTTGGCATCACCAACAATCACATGAAGGCGTCTGTACTTCTGTGGATCACAATGAGGCTCATCCCGAGTATTTATAATTGGTCGCTTGACGGTTGTTTCGAGACCAACTTCTTCTTCAAAAAAATCTGCACGCTGCGAAATTTGAAACGGAACCTCCGGTGCGCCATTTTCGCTCCCGACCTTTCCAGCACCACAGAAAATCTGTCGCGTGACGAAGTGAGTCGTAATTTGGGCTGCCAAGCGCCCAAACGAGAGTTCACGGGCAATCAGATAATTCTCATGACATCCGTAACTGTTTCCCTTGCCGTCGGAGTTATTTTTAAAGGTGCCAATCTCTTGCCCCTCTGGTAAAAGCCGATTCACAGAAACGATGCTCTGGCGAACAATTTCTTCGGCTGCACGATCGTAAAGAACAATGTCGCTCGGTGTGAGACACTCTGGCGTGGAAACCTCAGGATGGGCATGATCTACGTAGTACCTGGCGCCATTCGTGAGAACCGCGTTGACGAGATGAGTTTCAATTTCAGGGGGATATGACACACCCGTAACTGCACCACGAACATCTACCGAAGGTTGTTCGTCAAAAAAATCCCAACCTATTTTTTGCTTCATCGAACCCGCATAGGCATTTATCAACATTGACGATGATGCGACAGGGGAAACCTCGAATCCTCTTGTGACTATGCCGTATTCAGTCTCAATTCCGCAGACTTTTAAAATTGCCATATGGCTACAGGTACTGACCCGTAGCAGCAGGCTCGATCGCTCTCACGCCTTCAGTGGCATCGGAGTCGCTTGCAGGGGTAACCAAGGTACGAATGAAAACAATTCGCTCCCCCTTTTTTCCAGAGATGCGGGCCCAATCGTCAGGATTTGTCGTGTTCGGCAAGTCGTGATGCTCAACGAACTCTTGACGAATACTGTCGATGAGGTCCTGAGTACAAATGCCCTTGAACCCACCAGAAATGACTCGTTTAATGGAAAGTTTTTTGGCCCGCCGAACAATATTTTCTATCATTGCTCCACTCGAGAAGTCTTTAAAATACAAGATTTCTTTATCACCGTTTTGGTAGGTCACTTCAAGGAACTTATTGTCAGCATCTTGTCGATACATCTCCTCTACGGTGCGCTCAATCATGCGAGCCACCATGATCTCCCTGTCACCGAGCCCAATCGTTTCTATCTCACTTTCGTCAAGGGGAAGTTCAGTGGTCAAATAACGAGCAAAAATCTGATGAGCAGCGTTAGCGGTTGGTCGTTCAATCTTTATCTTTACGTCAAGCCTGCCAGGACGCAATATCGCAGGGTCGATGAGATCTTCTCGATTAGTCGCCCCTATGACAATGACATTGCGCAGCCCCTCCACGCCGTCAATCTCGGCAAGCAACTGTGGAACTATCGTTGATTCCATGTCGGAAGAAATGCCACTTCCACGGGTTCGAAACATCGAGTCCATCTCATCAAAAAAAATAATTACAGGCCATCCTTCTTCACTTTTCTCGCGGGCTCTTTGAAAAACCAGTCGTATTTGTCTCTCGGTTTCACCCACATATTTGTTGAGAAGTTCTGGACCCTTAATGTTGATGAAATATGAGCGGCCTTTTTCGTCGCCGTTGTCGGCAGCAACTTTTTTAGCCAAACTATTGGCCACCGCCTTGGCGATGAGGGTTTTGCCACATCCAGGCGGACCGTAGAGCAAAATCCCTTTGGGGGCGGGCAACAGATGTTCGGCAAATAAATCTCGGTGAAGGAACGGCAGTTCTACTGCGTCGGCGATTTGCTCAATCTGTGCATCAAGACCACCAATGTCTGCGTAAGAGATGTCTGGGACCTCTTCAAGCAAAAGTTCATCCACTTCAGGCTGAGGCAGTCGTTCGAGCAGGAGATTGGTACGAGTGTCGAGGCGTAAAAGGTCCCCGACTCGAAGGTATACACCACGCAATGAATCAGCTAATTCACAGACTCTTTCTTCATCGGCACGACCACGAATGATGGCGCGCACACCGTCTTGCAGAATCTCTTTAAGGGTTACAACCTCGCCGGTGACTTCGGGACGACGAGCGTCAACGATGTTTAGGCTCTCATTGAGCACGACTTCTGCACCGCGCACCAAATCTTCCCGATCAATTTCAGGCGTACTGTTCACCCTCATCTTGCGTCCACTCGTCAGAACATCAATTGTTTTATCGTCGTTTAGACCCAGCACCACGCCATAGGCCGATGGAGGCTGCGACAACTTGTCAACTTCTTCCCGCAACGATGCGACCTGCTGGCGAGTTTCTTTCAGCGAGAGAGTCAATTTCTCATTTTGTGCTTCGGTCTGACTCAGCCGCCCCTTGGTTTCGAGCAAACGAGATTCGATGGCATGCGTTCGTTTTGGCAGGTCAGTCAAGCGTTGCCGCAATTCAATTATTTGAAGCCTTAGTTGCTCAATTTCAAGAACTTCTTCTGGGGTCGGATCCCCAAGTCCTGCACCTGTTGTCTCGTCGGTCACATTTCAACCCTATTCCGTCCGCGACAAAGAGACCATACGGTCCTCCCTTTGGGTCCTACCTTCTGCAACCTCAGTTTTATGGTTCTGTCGTGTAAAGTGTGGGCACCGATATATTCGGGATGCGCGAAAGCGGCTTACCAAACCCCCTAAAAACATCAATTAAGGAGTTATATACAAATGAAGGTATGGATTGATCAAGACCTCTGTACCGGAGACGGGCTCTGCGAGGAAATCGCACCAGATGTGTTCACACTCCTCGATGACGGCTTGGCATATGTCAAAGAAGGAGCAGTTATTTATGCAACTGCCAAGGGCCAAGCCCAAGGGGCTGAGGGTGTCGCTAATTTCGCTGACAGCCAACTTGATGCCGTCGTGGAGTCTGCCGAGGAATGCCCCGGCGAATGTATTTTTATTGAGCCTTAGATTCTAAGATTCTTTTTTCGCCCACGAACCGCGCTGTTGTCAAAAATGCAGTGTGCGCAACCATTCGATGATCAGGTCGAACTGCAATGCCTTCGATGTGCCAGGTTCGGTGCAGAACTTCAAGTGTTCGTTGATCAACCCAAAATTTACTGAGTGCTTCCCGCACTTGGACCGCCTGAGTAATTGAAGGCGTATAGGCCACCAATATTCCACCAGCCACCATCACGCCTTCGGCATGTGGAACAACCTGCCAAGGCTCAGGTAAATCAAGCACCACTCGGTCGAAACGTCCTTGAGGCGGAGAAAGGTAACTGTCTCCAAGAGAAACTTCATAGCGATTAAGCGCTTCTTGGCCCAAGAACGATCGAACGTTAGTCCGCGCCCGATTCAAGAAGTCTTCTCGTAACTCTGTTCCAACAATCGTGGCTCCCCAGCGCAACATTGTCATTGACAATGCTCCTGAACCGACTCCCGTCTCCCATACGCGAACACCTGGATGGATGTCGCCAAGCATGCAGATTGGGGCGAGATCTTTGGGGTAAATAACCTGCGCTCCTCGAGGCATCTCAACAACAAAGTCTTCGAGTGTTGGACGCAAGACCAAATAGCGGGCACCTTTTGTGGACTCCACGATGATGCCAGTCTCTTGACCAATCACGGTTGAATGCGCAACATAGCCCGAGTGGCTATGAAACTCACCCTCATCATCAAGAGTAAGTAAATAGCGCCTTTGCTTGCCATCAATGAACAGTGCCTTTTCGCCCGCCGCAAATGGTAACGCAATGTTACTAGACACGCTCGTGTTTCCGAGAGATGATGAGCGTTTCGCCGTCGGACATGTCAGCAACGGACAAAATCGAACGCCGACTTCTTAGCAGTCTTCTTATCGCCCAAACAATAATGACGGGAAATGAGAATTTTCCCTTTCGTCGCAAAACGCGCATCAAGAGGCGACTAAACAACAATCGTTTAAGGAGATAAACCATCTTGATCTAAAAACGACGAATCTCGACGCGACCGCCTTTTCGTTTGCCACGCCGTTTCCCCAATAAATAAGCCAGGATGACCACTACAGCGCCGATGACCGATCCAATCGCCACGATCGAATCCTTCTTGGAGCTGAACCTTCCTTGTAAATCAGCCTGCAGCGCGCGAAACTTTTCTTCAAGGTCATCCTTGCTTATGCGACCATTTGTCTCGGACATTTATTTCTCCTTCGCTAAAGAAGTCTTGCTGATTCGAGACAACGCCATAGATATGAATAACAAGTTAAAAACAGCAGCAATGAGGTAGTGAACAAAAGACCAAGCGCCGTCAAGGGCTTCGCCACCCAAATCTTGTGATAATCGAAGCACTCCCAGCACTCCCAGCACCAAAGCAGATCCGAGCAACAAGGCTGCTAATGCCCCAAAGCCAAGCCAGCGACCAGCTCCTCTTAGAGGACCCAGGGTTTCTTGTTTGGCGTACTGTTTTACGGCCTCAACGAGGTCCTCTACGCGGTCTACAGGTCCCATGTGTCGAGATGGATTGGCTTTACTCACATCTATATGGATACCGTGCCAAACGTGCTTTTACTCGCCACCGTTAGGCGTCACGGGTGTTATGAGCCAGTCAGTCCCGCTCAAGTTTGGAAAAAGCAAGAAGTTCTTGAGTGTGGGTGATGGCGGATTCGACTGCCTTAACCAATTCACTCAACGTTAGGCAAGATAAAAAGTCGTATCGAAGTTCGGGGCCAGCAGGAAGGTGCCGCGCCACGTACCAAAGAACATCAGCCAAAGAGTCCACCCAGTTTTGGGTCTGGTCAAGCATTTCTAGATCCAAATAACCGTCTCTTGGATCTGAACTACTGAGATTGGGACCTTGAACCTCTAGCAAAATATGATCAACGGCCTCAGCTGAACTTTTGATTCGTCTTTGCAGATCTGAAATCGCACTGGTATTCATCTCAGGTTCTGCTTCAAGATTTTGGCGGAATCCGACACGGGCCCGAGGAAAGGGCTCATCGACTAACCATTCATCAACTAACACGATGTCACCTGCTAGACCAACCAAGGCGTAGCCCCCCTCAGGCGTGACGACACATTGCTCTATATGAACCATCACACCCACATCGCGTCGCTGGTCGTCACCACCAACTTCAGATCCTTTGCCAATCAACACGCATCCAAACGACATGTCTACTTCTGTTTCGCCAGCGAGCAATTTATGCATCATCTCGACATATCGAGGTTCAAAAATACGAAGCGGGACGAGGTCTCCGGGCAAGAAAACCGAACCAAGTGGAAACATTGGGACGATCATCTACTAAAGCCAAGCACAATTTTGTCTATGGTGCCAGATCCTCAGGACGTGGATTGGGCGATGCTCGATTTAACGCATCGCCTAATTCGTACCACAAAGGTCGATATTGACTTTGATTGTCTATGCCTACTTTGTTAACCATGAAAGAAAATAACACTGGGTCAGCGCCACTGAGGGGCACATATCCAGCGATGCTCTTTACGTTACGTAGGGTGCCAGTTTTGGCAACAAGGCGACCCTTGATGGATTGCCCCCCAAAGACCGAGCCCAGTGTTCCAGTTTCTCCTGCGACTGCGAGCATCGTTGGCAATGTCGCGCTCTCTTGGGTCAAGACTGCCATGAGTGCCGAACATGTAGCCGTGCTTTCAGTCGTCAAGCCTGAGCCATCCAAAATACTCAAGCCATCAACAGGGATCTCTGCCAGGCTGAGTTGCTCCATCACAACCGCTAGACCATCTGCTGTCGTCCCCGACTTTTTTACGACAAACCCCATTTCTTTGAGCAATAGTTCAGCGGTGTTGTTATCGCTGTTCACCAACATCTCTCGCACAATTTCTGACAACGGAGCAGAAGTTAGTTCTGTAATTGTTGGAACAGACTCGGCAACAGAACCATTTTTCGACTGCCCCGTCATCACTACACCGCGTAAACCAAGCAGCGCATGCAAGTCATCTGCCGCACCAATCGCTGGATCGTCTGGTTTTAGGGCCTGCCCCAAGGCCGATCCATCACTAGACATCAGAGCCCCAAGTGGTCCGCCCTCGGCAGCATAGAAACTTGTGGGCCATGTAGACGGATAGCGAACGTCATCAAAGCGATCGTCCACACCAACAATCGTGCCCGATATTGTCTGAACTCCTGCGGCGACAATTGCATCTGCGAGCACCTCCATGTAGGTAGGCGACAAGGTTGGATACTTTTCATTGGCCACATAGTCGCGTCGCACCAGCAGAGGGTCTCCCCCTCCGATTAGATACAAATCACCCGTCACCACGCCGTCTTTAATTACTCCCTTGACGGTTGTCGTAAAAGTATGAGTAGGACCAAGTGCCCGAAGTGCAGCGAAACCGGTGAAAAGTTTCAATGCGCTGGCAGGCGTCAAAGGCGTATCCGCACGAGTAGAAATCAGTTGGCGCCCCATCCATGAGACAACCAGGCACGAGTTTTTTGGTATTTTTTTATTTAGGGTTGACAACTCACTCGTTAACTTGCTGATTCGTGTTACAGCTGACAATACAGTTGGCGTTCGTCTTGCCGATAGAACTGGTACCAGTATCGATGTTCCTGATTCCACAGCTTCGTCATTATTGTTGACTCGCGTGGCAACACTCGTCGTGTAAGAAAGTCCGACAAGAAGAAGCACTAAGACAAATGTGCCTCCAATCGCAACAACCCGTGCTGGACGCGCTGCACGTCTCATCGAGTTACCGCGATTCCCCGACAAATACCGCATAGCGATAGAGGTGACCGAGAGCAGTTACTGCTCGATTGCCGCTGGCATAACACAAATGACCAGTGTTCTTGACAGTAACTACACCACTATTGCCTGGGTCTGCCACAGCCAATTCGGTGGCCACAAGAATTGGTTTGTTAACGGCGATAATTAGGTCATGTGCTGCCTGGGCAAAGCGCGCGTCTTGGCGCTCGTGGTACGTCACAATCCGCTCAAGTCCGTGATCAGGATAGAAAGACCCCTCACGCATTAAACGCGCTTGATTGGCCTGTATTCCGAGTCCGAGATAAATAACGGCATCAACGCTGTCGTGTCGAGCGATCAACTCCATGACCTCTGGAATGGTGTCGCGAATTTCACCACCAGCGCAATCAACGGGATTATTTTTGCTCCATCGTGGAGGCAATTTTTTATCAATTGCATCTTTCAAGTCATCGGCTAGGTCGGTGAGCACCAATAAACCGTCACGGGCAATAGCATCGGCCGTAACAACACCCCATCCCCCTGCGGTTGTCAACACCACAACGCGCGGTCCACGTGGCAAAGGTTGCGTGGCAAAGGTTGCTGCTGCCTCGAAAGCCTCCTCAACGGTTGCCGCCCGCGAAATGCCCCACTGTCGGCATGCTCCATCAAAGACCGCATCATCAGCCGCAAGAGCTCCCGTGTGGCTGGCAGCAGCCATCGCCCCCATTTGGGTAGAGCCTCCCTTAACCAATACAACTGGAGTGGTGCGAACTGTCGCTCCAATGCGGTTCATTAGTTCCCTGCCGTCTGAGATTCCTTCGACATAGGCCAGAGAAACTTTCGTTTCAGTGTCAGTCGCGTAAAATTCCAAAAGATCAGCAACACCCAAACAGGCAGCATTCCCTGCCGACACAGCGCGACTAATGCCCACGCCTGTCTGCCGAGCATAATTTAAAAAACTTGAGACAAAGTTGCCACTTTGACTTGCCACAGAAATTGAACCACGCGGTGGATATGGCGCCACGATCTGAGCACATAAGTTTACTGGGGTTGATACCACTCCTTGCCCATTTGGTCCAGCCAACAAGATGCCGAGTTCATCGGCCACTCGAACCAATTCGGCTTCATCGAGGCGACCTTGTTCTCCTGCTTCCCCATAGCCAGCAGATGTTAAAAATGCGGCCTTAACACCCTTGCTTGCGCATGCTCGCAATAGATCAAGGTTGGCAGAAGCTGGCGTGCAGACAAATACAAGATCAATGCCATCATCAGGAAGGGCGGCAATGTCAGCGACTGTCGTAATGCCGAGCACCTCCTCGCCTTGAAGATTTGTTCCAAACACGGCACCCGCATAACCACTTGCCAAAATATTGTGCAGTGAGACAAAACCAAATTTTCCTGGATGACTTGACGCCCCCGCAACCAATACAGCCCGCGGCTCAAACAGCGCCATGAATTGTTGGTTTGTAAAAGCGGTTCGCCTAACCGTCCCTGAGTTCTGGCGCGCACCAATTTCTACAAGACCATCAACTGCGACAACCGAACCATTTGATTCTATGATTAGTGGATTGATATCGATAGACAAAATGTCTTGACGGATACAGGCGATATCCGAAAGACCCATCAAAATGCTGGCAAGCTGTTGCCTATTCACTCCTGCTTCTCCTCGAAATTCAGCCAGCAGTTTTTGAGATCTAATTTGTCCGATCATGGCGTCAGCATCAGCGGCTTGCAGTGGCGCCGGTCTAAAAACAACATCACCAATCGCCTCGGCTAGAACTCCTCCCACTCCGAGCATCACCGTAGGACCAAACTGTGGGTCAACAAGGACGCCTGCAATTAGTTCCCGAGCGCCAAACACCATTTTAGAAATCAACAGGTGCACAGCGCCGTCTTTGGTGGTCGCTTTACTCAAGAGCTCTTGGGCCGCCTTGAGGCACTCAGATTCAGAGGAAACGCCAAGTCGAACCAATCCTCTTTCCGTTTTATGGGCGATATTTTCTCCGCCGAGCTTGACAACAACTGGGAATCCCATTTTTGTTGCGGCTTTGGCCGCCTCATTGGCACTCAGTACACGTTCTTGCCCCGCAAACGGGATGCCGCACGAACCTAATAATTCGCGAGAATCAAACTCTGACAAGGTTCGTTGGGTTCTAGACACAGACCTCAACCGTACTCAATAAATCCATTCAATCTGCGCCTTACGAAAGACCTAATCAATCAAGGCAGATTTGAAAAAAGACAGAACATGGTCGCGGTGCTCAGCGATGTGTTCTTTGCGTAGTGCGTCGTCGTCAATCAAACCATCGATGAAAGAGGCATCGCTGAAATAGGTAAGGATCGCTCCGTATCCAGTGATCAATAGGTGTCGTGAATTGTGCCGCTTGAAGACCCCTGCCTCCATCTGGGCGTCAAAATATGCCGAAGCGGAATCGAATAATGGTCGCAATACGGCAGCAAGATCAATACCTGGATGTGCGCCTCCGTCAAGGGCCTCCCGTCTCATCATGCGGACGTAATCTGGTGTGTCTTCAAAGAGGCGAAAACCTGCATTCAGTACCAACTCCACTTTGGCCCAACCAACGGCCTGATCGGCAACGGCGACATCTAGACGCTCTAGCCAATCAGCCAACAACCTCTCAAAGACCTCGGCATACAGCGCCTCCTTGTTGGTGAAATGGTGCAGGAGACTCGGACGACGGATACCCACCCCGGCAGCAATATCGTTCAGTGATGTTCCGTCATACCCGGATTCGGCAAAACAGCGCAACGACTCGGCGATGATTAACTCTCGCGTTGACCGAGCGTCGTCATCGGCTCGGTTATTGCCTGTTGGTGAAACTTGAGCCACGACATGCAATCTAGCGCAAAATGCCTACCTACCAGTAGGTAGTGGGCTAGCCTTAGCAAGTGGGCGAGATATTGAAGACAATCCTGATTGGTTTTGGGGCTGGATTACTTGTGATGGCACTTGCCAATATTTGCACAACTGTCTACTTGCATCGGGCCTTGAGTCATCGTGCGCTCACCGTCAAAAAGCCAGTGGCAATAGTGTTTCGCTTCATTATTTGGGTTTCAACTGGGATTAAGCCTAGAGAGTGGGTAGCAGTACATCGCAAACATCACGCTTTCACTGACATCGAGGGTGACCCCCACTCCCCTGTGTTACACGGTTGGAAGACAGTGCAGATGAAAAATGTGATGATGTATCGCAAAAGCGTTAGAAATCCAGAAACGATTGCAAAATACGCTCGAGACTTGCCAGATGACAAGTGGGATCGCTATTTCTTTGGACATAACAAGACTGGGCTTGGCTTGGGTATTGCATTTTTGATTTTGGTGCTTGGACCAGTGGCCGGAATTGTGGCTGCGCTCGTGCATCTCAATGTTTACTTGGCAGGGTCAGCCGCAGTAAACGCCATGGGGCATCATTTTGGTCGGCGGCCCCATTCCAATCAAGCAACGAATCTGCAATGGCTCGCGTTCATCACGATGGGTGAAGGTCTGCATAACAACCATCACGCCGCACCCTCTTCCCCACGACTGTCCCATCGCTGGTATCAAATTGATCCAGGCTGGTGGGTGATTCGAACACTGACTTTCTTGCGACTTGCCAAAGTACGCTTCTCAGACATCCGATTGATTCCCAAGACCACCTCTGTCTAAATCACCTCCAACGCAACAGGGCTCTATTGGTAGCGGTCAGCAATCGTTGTACTGATTATCATAAGTAAATGCCCAAGATGTTGACGCCAACACAAGACGCGTTAGCGGTGTCGGTGATACGTGGGATCGCAATGGATGCGCCTCTTGCGGCTAGGAGTGGCCATCAAGGAACCGCCATGGCGCTCGCACCTCTTGCTCATGTGTTGTACAGCAGAGTGATGAAACATAGTCCTCAAAATCCACAGTGGATTAATAGGGATCGTTTTATCTTGTCGGGAGGGCACGCCTCAATTTTGCAATATGCACTGCTCTTCTTGTCAGGTTATGGCCTTGAAGTAGAGGACCTACGACAATTTAGACAGTGGCAATCAGCAACGCCAGGTCATCCAGAAGCGGGACACACGGCTGGCGTTGAAGTTACGACCGGACCGTTGGGTCAAGGTTTTGCAAATGCAGTTGGGATGGCGATTGCCCAAGCGCACCTCGAGGCTCGTTATGGCTCGGCGCTCCAAAGTCACAAGATGTACGTCATCGCAGGCGACGGATGTTTGATGGAGGGAATCAGCCATGAGGCGGCCTCACTTGCTGGACATTTGAAGTTGGACAACTTAGTTTGCATCTTTGATGATAATAAAATCACGATTGACGGCTCAACGTCGCTTTCATGTTCTGACGATGTGCACATGCGGTTTCGCAGTTATGGATGGAATGTCATTGATGCTGGAGATATCTCAAATGACTTGGATGCTCTAGAAAAAGTACTGCTTGCAGGACGTGATTACCGAGGGAAGCCCACACTTATTGTGTTGCGCACGCACATCGGTTACCCCTCCCCTGATCACACCGATTCACACGAGGCACACGGCAATCCATTTAATGCTTCCCATGTAACGGCCACCAAAAAATTGATGGGTATCCCAGATGAGCCATTCTGGATTCCTGATGAATTGCTGCATGCTTATCGAACTCATTGTGCAGTCCTTGGAAGCAGTTATGTAGATGCGTGGTCTCAAGCCAGCACGAAAGATCAGCATGGCGAACTTGCAAGCGTTTACTCACTCGTACCGACTAAAGGATGGCAGGCTCTGCTTCCGCAGTTTGACGGTTCGTCCATGCTTGCCACACGACAGGCATTTCAAAAAGTTCTTGAAGCATCCGTTGATGCCCTGCCGACATTAATGTCGGGTGCGGCCGACTTGACCGGCAACACTGGAGCAAAAATTGGTGGTGCGGAGCCCTTCAGCGCGGCTAATCCTTCCGGCAAACAGGTTTATTACGGAATTCGAGAACATGCGATGGGTGGCGCCATCGTCGGCATGGCGATGCATGGGGGCGTGCTACCTGTCGCCGGCACATTTTTTGTTTTTGCCGATTACATGCGCCCTGCAATTCGTCTTGCCGCACTATCTGGCGCAAAGTGCATCTTTGTCTTTAGCCATGACTCGGTGGGTGTTGGCGAGGATGGCCCAACGCATCAACCAGTCGAACATCTCTCCACGCTTCGCGCCATACCTGGACTACAGGTGATCAGACCTGCTGACCAAAACGAAACACGGCAAGCATGGATTGCCGCCGTTGAGCACGACGGACCGACGGCGATTGTTCTGAGCAGGCAAAATGTGCCCTCGATCACCGACGGTTCCGCTGTTGTAAATGGTGGTGCAGTCGTTCATAAAGTTGAATCACCGGCAGTGGTTATTGTGGCAACTGGGAGCGAAGTGTCGATTGCGCTTGAGTGTTCTGTCGTGCTAGCCCAAGACGGCATATTGGCTCAAGTCGTGTCGTTGCCGTCCTGGGACCGGCTCGAAAAACAATCTCAAGAATTTAAAGACAGCCTTTTTCCGCTTGGTGTCCCAGTCGTAAGCGTGGAGGCCGCCAGCACCTTTGGCTGGGCCCGTTGGGCTAACCGAAGCGTGGGTATTGACCGCTTTGGGGCAAGTGCACCTGGCTCAGAGGTACTTGACAAGCTAGGGATCAACGTGCCCAATGTGATTGATGTTGTCCGCAGTGTTTTGAAGCGGAACAAGTAATGCGCAGAACTATTGAGCACCAAAATGAGTGATCGTTTGCACCGTTTGTTTTCAGAGCAAGGGCAAAGTCCTTGGCTTGACAATTTGCAACGGGGTTACATTACGTCGGGGCACCTCAAGACAGTTCTGGACACAGGCATTCGGGGTCTGACTTCAAATCCAACAATATTTCAAAAAGCGATTCAAGGGTCCGCCGACTATGACGAACAATTTGCCAGTGCTACGGCTGCGGGATTATCTACGCAGGATGCATATTGGGACTTGGTTACAAAAGACATTGACGGGGCACTAAACGTCTTCGAACCTCTTTATGAGACAAGTTCGGGTCTTGATGGGTTCGTCAGTGTTGAAGTAGACCCCTCTCTAGCCGACGATGGCGAAGCGACATTAGTGGCGGCCAAACACCTCCATCAACGTATTTCAAGACCAAACGTAATGATAAAAATACCTGCAACGAATGCCGGTATTCCTGCAATTGAATCGATGATTGCTGATGGGTGCAATGTCAATGTGACCTTGATATTTAGTTTGGATCGTTATCAACAAGTAATGAACGCTTTTATTTCAGGATTAGAACGACGATGTGCCAAAAAATTGCCGATCTCAGGGATTGCCAGTGTGGCAAGTTTTTTTATCAGCCGAGTAGATACCGAAATAGATAATCGCTTAACGGCAATCGGGACCTCGGGAGCCCAATCGTTGTGTGGAACAGCGGCGATTTCACAGGCGCGCCTTGCTTATCAATTATTCGAGCACACTTTCAGTGGACCCAGATGGCAAAAACTTGCGCTTCAAGGTGCCGAAGTACAACGACCGCTTTGGGCGTCAACCTCCACCAAAAATCCTGTCTACCCTGACACGATGTACGTAGATGAATTGATCGGACCGCACACCGTCAATACACTCCCTGAAGCCACTATTGCGGCCTTTTCCCAACGTGGGGAACTCAAGTGCAAAATCACGTCTGATCTTGAAGGTGCTCGTCAACGATGGCAGGCACTTGGTGCTTGCGGTGTTGATGTAAACGACGTGGCGCTCGTGTTGGAGCGCGAGGGGGTCTTGTCGTTTCAAAAGAGTTTCGACGATTTAATGGCGGCGCTATCTGCTAAGGCCTCGGCGCATAAAGGTTCATAAATAGTGACTTCAGTTCGCCATCCCCGAGACCAAAAACTGTTGGACAAATTGCTGGCGACTGTTAATCATCTAAATACGGCAGACATCACCACTCTTGATTTAAAAATCGCATCGTCGGCGTTGGATGAAATGGCCGAAGCCTTTGAGATGTTTGCCCCTTTTCGCGATAGCCCCAAAGTGACTATTTTTGGTTCTGCTCGCACCACTACCAGTGATCCGCTTTACGACCTCACTGCTCAGGTGGCAAAGGAAATGGCGTCCCACGGTTGGATGGTTGTTACCGGAGCAGGACCAGGAATCATGGAGGCTGGAATGCTCGGGGCGGGGCGACAGAACTCAATTGGCGTTTCTATTCGCCTGCCTTTTGAAACATCAGCTAACCCAATTATCGAAGGTGACGACAAGTACGTCAGCATGCGTTATTTCTTCACGCGCAAACTTATGTTGCTCAAGGAATCCAAAGCATTCCTCTGTCTGCCCGGGGGCTTTGGCACTCTCGACGAAATGTTTGAACTCTTGACGCTGATGCAGACGGGCAAGGGTGCCTTGGCTCCAACCGTATTACTAGATCTCCCCGGTGATCCCTTTTGGGAAGGAGTTTCTAGTTTTATTAACAGCGAACTCATTCCGCGCCGACTTGTCTCGGCGACTGATCTTGAGCTATTCCTCGTGACGAATAGCGTGGATAAAGCAGTTCAAGAAATAATTGGATTCTTTTCAAATTTTCATTCACTCAGGATGGTGCGAGATTCCCTAGTAATTCGACTACAGCGAGAACCATCAGAGGCCCAGATAAAACAGCTCAACGAGCAGTTTTCTCATTTATGCAAGGGTGGCTCGATCAAGCGTACCGAGGCTCTCAAAGCAGAAGTCAGCGATGATGACTTCGTGCACCTTCCACGCATTTCCGTGACCTTTGGCGGACGAGAGTTCGGTGAACTACGCCGAATGATAAATGTATTGAACACTTTCTAAAAATAGATATTTAGTGATTATTGGGAAGACCCCGCAGCAGATAAATCGCTTTTTCGACTGCTCGACGAGCCTGAGTGAGCTTCTTCTCCTGATCGGGGCGAGACAGATCATCGCCATCAAGGGCTTCGCGTAGCACTGCAATGGCACGCTCCGATAACCGATCCGAGATTGACTCGAGTTCACTGATTAGTTCATCGTTGTTCATAAAATGACCTCCTTGCCCTCACCTCTTGCCTTTTATTTTGTCGGCAATCACCTCCAACCGCCACTCCAAAGGATAGTGTTTATGCCCGTGTCAAGGCCTGATGAACTTCATGAATGGATAAGTTTTGAAGATCCAGACGAGCATCGAACTTGGATGATTGATGCGACTTATTTTCGCTCGAACTACAAGTGTATTTACGGCGAAGGTTGCAAGGGTGTCCTCGATGACGACGGCACTGATCTCGCACAAGGTTGTTGCTCATACGGTGCCCATTTTGAAGGGAAAAAAGATTTTGCAACAGTTGTCAAGGCCAGCAAACGCCTCACAAAGAAGAATTGGCAAAACAAAGACAAGGCAAAAGTCAAAGGTTGGAGTACGACCGAAAAGGATGGCTCACTAATGACTCGCGTTGTAGACGGGGGTTGTATCTTCCACAACAAGCCTGGATTTAAAGGCGGAACAGGTTGTGCACTTCATATTGGCGCGATGCAAGCAGGAGAACGCCCAATGGACTGGAAACCAGATGTCTGTTGGCAAGTTCCAGTGCGCCTTGAAGAGCATGTTGAAGAAGATGGCCACATCTTGTCTGTTCTCAGGGAGTGGAAACGCCGGGACTGGGGTAACGGTGGCGCTGATTTTCATTGGTGGTGTACCGAATCTGCCGACGCATTTGTCGGAAGAGATCAGGCATACATCACCCTTCGAGATGAGATTACAGAACTAGTCGGCAAAAAAGTTTACCAACTAATCGTTGATCAGTTGTCTGCTCCTTATGGTGTTCCGCTACCACACCCAGCAGTCAGGAAGAAATAATCTTCCTGACTTAAAAAATAAACAACTATTTTTTAAAAGCACGTCGCCGATCTTCGAGGCCCAACAATCTTTTGCGAATACGGATTTTGCTTGGAGTCACCTCAACCAATTCATCATCGGCAATCCACTCAATTGCAGTTTCCAAGGTGTGAATGATTGGCGCTGCAAGTTTCACGCCATCATCATGGCTGTGGGTTCTGATGTTGTTTTTTTCTTTGGCCCGAACAGCGTTCACAACCATTTCTTCGCCGCGGGCACCTTCACCAATGACCATTCCCTCGTAGACGTCAATTCCAGGATGCAAAAACAAAGCGCCTCGTTGCTGCAAGTTATCCAGCGCATAAGCCGTTGTTGCGCCCATGCGATCGGAGATCATCGCACCTCCGGCTCGATGCGGCAACTCGCCAGCCCAGGGAGTCCAACCTGCACGACGCTGATGCAACAAAGCCGTCCCGCGGGTAGCCGCCATCAACATCAAACGAAAGCCGATCAGACCCCTTGAAGTCGCCTCAAAAGAAACAATGCTTCGTCCCGTATCGCCAGGACGGAGATCGGTCACCTTGCCCTTGCGCGGAGCCAAGGCCTGAGTGACGGTGCCGACATGCTCGTCTGGAACGTCAACGGTTCCCTCCTCAAGTGGCTCATGACGCTTGCCTGAGATTTCCTTGGTGACGACCTCTGGACGACTGACCTGCAACTCAAAACCTTCTCTGCGCATGTTTTCAATGAGGACTGCTAATTGCAATTCTCCCCTTCCCGCAACTGTCATTACATCAGCAGATTCGGTATCGGCAATTTTGATTGAAACATTGCCCAGAATCTCCCGTTGCAAGCGTTCGCGTAGATGGCGGCTTGTCAGATATTTGCCCTCACGACCTGCATAGGGGGACGTATTGACTCCAAAGCTCATGCGTAATACAGGTTCATCGACCTCGAGGCGACCCAATGGCTCTGTCACATCCAACGCTGCAATTGTGTCGCCCACTTCAACCTCGGGAATTCCAGCGAGAACGAATAAATCACCCGCAACGACCTCGTTGACCTCTCTACGCTCGATTCCGTCAAACACCATCAACTGTGCGATCCGACGGCGAAGAGGTGCCTTTTCCGCACTTGAATCTTTGCCCCACAAAGCAACCATTTCACCCTTCTTTAATTTGCCGGCGTGGACCCGACCAATTGCCAGCCGTCCAACATAATCGGAGGCGTCAAGGTTTGTAACGAGAGCGCGAGTTTGAGCATTCGCATCATCTTTGGGCTCAGGTACCGTGGCCACGATGGCATCCAGGAGCGTCGACAAATCAGCGTTGGCGTCAGGCATTCCAACGCCGAGCATGCTGCGACCCTCGCGTGCAACTGCAGAAATAACTGGAAACGAAAGATGGTCGTCATGTGTTGCTAGATCGAGAAATAGTTGTTCGACTTCTACCAATACTTCTTCCGTCCTTGCATCTTGACGATCTACTTTGTTTAGAACCAAAATAATCGGTAAGCCCATTTGCAACGCTTTTGACAATACGTAACGAGTTTGAGGCAACGGACCCTCGGCTGCATCAACAAGCAAGACAACGCCGTCAACCAGAGCGAGAGCTCGCTCTACTTCGCCACCAAAGTCAGCATGCCCAGGAGTATCAACCAAATTAATTTTGGTACCCTTGTAGTTAATCGAGGCCGCCTTTGCCAAAATGGTGATCCCCCGCTCACGCTCTTGATCATCTGAGTCCATCACTCGATCAATGAGTTGCATGTGAGCTGCAAAAGTGCCAGTCGAACGGAGCAATGTGTCCACGAGCGTTGTCTTTCCATGATCGACATGGGCAACGAGGGCAACGTTTCGAATCGACATCATGGGGACTTTCTGGGAGCGTGGCTCCGCAGTTATTCGGAGTCTTCTTCTGCTACTTCATCTTCTTCATCATCAAAGCGAACCCCATAGCGCTCCGCGATTTCGGCATATTCGTCATCTTGTGAGCGCGAAGAAGGTCGCGCAGTCGATCCCAATCCGAGATCAGCGGCACTAGGTCCAGCCTGTTTTAATTTGCGGGCTTCTTCAAACCGACGGTGGCGACCTTTTTTCACGGTCGAACTCCAAACACTGTGGGCACCAAGTGCCATTTACCAACTGGATTACTTTATCGCTAAACAAGGGCAAATTAGCGGATTAAGCAGGGTAAGGACTAATGATGGGCTGCAATTCAAGTCCTCCGCCAGCATCTGCTGAGCGAAATGTTAGGCCCACTCTCCCTTCAAGCAGGTCCTGAACATCGCGACCCACGATGTCTGCTCTCCAGCCTGACGCTAAACGGGGATTGGGTGCTTTTCTCAGTAGATCCACAATGTCTTGTCTTGTTGCCAAAAGCGTCGCGTCTAGATCTTGTTGTCGGGCCAATTCCGTAATCCATGCGGAGACCAATGTCACTGCAGGTCTTAAAGATCGATCCAAATCGTCGCCATCAGACGCGGGGAAGAAAAGGTCGCCTTGCTCGCTCTCGCGCAATCCGAATTGAACTGCAGCCAAAATTTTTGCACCGACCGCACCCGAAGCTTGCCGTCGATCAATACCTCGTGTTTGAACAAGTTCAATTTCGGTTCGCGGAGCCTTTGCTGCAATTCCCAAAATCACCATGTCGGAAAGAACGTGTCGAACGGGGATATCTAATTCAGCAGCCCGAGTTTCGCGCCATTGAGCGACTGCACGAGCAACCCAACGCGACCTGCCTTTAAGCGTTCGAACATCTTTAACTCGCATCCAAGCATTTTCCGGTGCGATTGGACCCGTTGGCCGAACTCGTAACTCTTCACAGGCTTCAAGTGCCCATTCCAGGCGACCCCGTTTTGAGAGTTCAGACCTGATCTGCTCTCGCAATTCGGGCAAGTATGCGACATCTCCTGCGGCATAGGAAAGCTGACCTGTTGTGAGAGGTCGGCGAAGCCAGTCCGTCAGGCGATCCCCTTTTGGCACCGTTACCTTCAAAAAAGTTGACAACAAAGAAACAAGAGACGGAGTTGAAAATCCAAGAAAACCGGCGGCTAATTGGGTATCAAAGATGCGCCTTGGGATACTCCCGAGCGATTGTGACAGCACATCAAGATCTTGCTGGGCGGCATGCACGACAGCGAGCCCGTCTCCTTCAAATAGACGGGCGATATTGCCAGCCCGCAGACAAACGGGATCGATGAGGGCAATCTCATCACTAACCCCGATTTGCACTAAAGCGAGTTGCGGAAAATAAGTTTTTTCGCGATGAAATTCTGTGTCAATAAAGTATTCCGCAGCCAGACAAGCACGGTTGAGAAACTTCTCTAATTCGTTTGAACTGTCGATCCAGACTGCCTGAGAAATACGTTCAGTTGGGCTGATCACCTGTGACGACCTCGTGTCCACTGACTATCCACGCAGCAGTTCCACCCGCAACATTGAAAAGTTTGATATTGGAACATTCATCCTGTGCTGCAAGGAACTCACATGCTCGCATGCTGCGCCCACCAACTTGACAGACAACGAATATGCGTGGATAGGGAGAAAATAGATGAACGCTGTCAGCCACGATTGACAATGGAATGTTGATTGCACCTGGAATATGACCACCAACGTATTCGTCTACCTCGCGGACATCTATAACGATCGCGTCAGCTCGCTCTCTTATAAAAGTTTCAATAGATAGTTCCTCGATCGTCATTGGTCAATCGTACTTCCGTCAGGTGTATCAAGATCGCTAGGTGTGTTTATGTTTCGAACGGCATTGGCTGGAACAGGTACTTCAATGACATCGAGTATTGCAGCGGCGCGGTGTACCGCACGTTCATTGCGCTTCCAGACACCTCGCATTGTTGGAAGACACTGCTCCTGAGACCAAGCCGAGCAAAGCCAATTCAACCGATCAGTGCGACCAACTGCCGCCTGAGCATCCTTGAGGCCAACGATAAGACTGTTGATAACTGCTGGTGTCAAAAAAGGCATATCGCAGGACAGGACAACGACGGCATCACTTTTGGAATTTTCAAGAGCGGTGATGATGCCACCTAAAGGTCCTTCCCCTGGCCAACCATCTTTTAGCCAAGTGCCCGTTATCCCATTGGCCGATTCTTGTGTTCCACCAATTAAAAGCACCTCGGAGGCGCCAGATTCGATGGCGGCTAAGGCGACTCGCTGAGCCATTGCGATGCCGTCAACTTCAAAGGTTGCTTTGTTGCAGCCCATGCGAGAACTCTCCCCTCCAACGAGTATCGCTACCGAGAACTGTTGTGAGGGCACTATGGCAACGCTAGGTGCTGACGACACCTAAAGTGTTGTTATGAGCCAATTAGCCATCACCATTGACACTGACACCATTAAAAATGCGTCTTTGGGGGTGGTTGTGCTCTGTGCCGTGTTGTGCCTCGTAGTGCTCAAGGTCGTCTCATCAGTTGTGATGAAGGCAATTTTGCTAATTTTCTTAGTTGCCTTCGGGGCAGGGGCCTATTCGCAACGCTCAGACATTGTGGCCTGCGCAGATCGTGTCAGGCTTGAATACGCCAAAGGTCCACCTGCTCCAGGAACAACAACCGAGTGTTCTTTTCTCGGTCGTAGTTTTACAGTTCCGATTGCAACTCCAAAAAGTTGACACCGGAGTGGTGTTTCTCTAGCGAAAATCTGATTACCTAGCAAAGTGGAAATTATCCTTGTTCGGCATGCTCTCCCCGTGCGCCGAGAAGCAACAGTCGGACCAGCAGACCCAGAGTTGTCGGCAATTGGCCACCAACAGGCTGGCTATGTTGCGGAGTACCTTGCGTCAGAAAAAATAGATGCGCTTTATACCAGTCCAATGCAGAGAGCGAGACAAACCTGCGCTCCAATTGCCGTTATCCACAAGTTGGTACCGACGGTCGTACAAGGTGTCGCAGAATGGGATCAAAATTCGAATGAATACATCCCGATTGAGGAATTAAAAGCAACGAACGACCCCCGCTGGCAAGCAATGGTTGCTGGGGAATGGAAATCTGATGAATCAATGGAGGATTTTTCTGCTCGCGTGATTGAAAGTATTGAAAAAATCGTCAGCGCCCATTCGGGCGACCGAGTGGCTGTTGTCTGCCATGGTGGCGTGATCAACTGCTACCTTGCGCATGTCTTGGGATTGCCCAACGGACAATTTTTTTACCCCAACTACACATCCCTCCACCGAATTGCTGCATCAAGTCGTGGCCATCGGAGTGTTGTCAGTGTCAACGAGACCAGCCATTTACGGGGTACTGGTTTGGTGATGGGTTTGTTTGATGCCTAATACAACAGACCTGTTCGCCTGGTTGGACACGTGTCCGACTCCGTACCATGTCAGCCAAATGGCGGCCCGTGTTCTGGCGGACAAGGGTTTTATTCGGGTCACAGAACTCGCATCCGACCTTCCTGCTGATGGTTACATATTGCGAGACGGCTCTATTCATGTTTGGCGCCAAGCCGAACGGGACTCAACAAAATTCATGGTTATTGGGGCCCACACCGATTCTCCTAACCTACGCCTCAAACCTGTTCCCGATATAGAGCGTCTTGGGTGGCAACAACTTTCTGTTGAAATCTATGGTGGCGTCTTGCTCAACTCATGGCTCGACCGCGACCTTGGAATGGCTGGTCGTGTGATGTTGGCTGATGGTCGCACCAAATTGTTTCTTTCTGATTCCGCCCTCGCGCGAATTCCCCAGTTGGCGATTCATTTAGACCGAGATGTAAATGAAAAAGGTCTTCAATTAGATCGCCAACAGCATCTTGCACCCGTATGGGGAACGTCACAAAAATACAGTTTTGCAACGTGGCTTGCCGACCAGGTCAAGTGCAGTCCAACCGACATAGCGGGCTTTGACGCCCATCTTTTTGATATCACAAAAGCCACTCTTCTCGGTGCAGATAGTTCATTAATTGCTAGTGGCAGACTGGACAACCAAGTTTCCTGCTGGGCTGGCATCACTGCGCTGGCTCAAAGTCCACGTCAAGAAAACAAAACAATTGTGGTCTCACTTTTTGATCACGAAGAAACTGGCTCTCAGAGCGCCACAGGCGCAGCCGGTCCAGTCCTTGAACAATTGCTTGAGGCCTTATCCACCAACCAAGGTCTAAGTCGGGTGCAACACTTTGATCGATTGGCGGCATCGCTTTGCATTTCTGCAGACAACGCTCATGCGGTGCACCCCAACTACCCGGAGCGACACGATGCCCAACACGCGCCGAGCGTAAATGGCGGGCCGGTAATAAAGGTAAATGCTAATCATCGCTATGCAACGACGAGCCTTGGGCATGCTCATGTAAAAACAATCGCGCAAAAAACCGGTATCCCACTTCAGGTTTTTGCATCACGCAACAATATGCCTTGCGGATCTACGATTGGTCCCATTGCTGCGACAAGACTCGGGATAGATACTGTTGATATCGGTATTCCCCAACTTTCAATGCATAGCGCTCGCGAACTGTGCGGAGCGAACGATCCATCCGAACTTGTGCGCTTTCTAAGCGCACTCATTGTTTCTTAAGTAGCCGGCTAGCACCCAGCGCGAGACTGCGCCTCGTCAAATAATCTTTGCAAATTGGTATGCAATTGAAGCGACAATTCGTTCACAACTGATCGCGGTGCTGGGCCCTGAGACCGAGGCATCACAGCGAGTGGCTGACCAACGACGATGACACACTTACGGGGATGAATCATTTTTGAACCTTTGATCATCACGCCCTCTGAACCACCGATACCGACTGGAATGATCGGCACACCAGCTTTCACGGCCACATACGCAGCACCATCGAAAAGTGGCTGCACGATCGGACCGCTCTTGCGCTCCCCTTCAGGGAACAAGACAAGAGGCTGACCGGACTCCAGCACAGCGATACAACGCGACAATGCTTCTCGATCGGCTGTACCCCGACTGACGGGAAAACCCCCAAGAGCAGAAAGCACTGCCCCTATCGGTCGGATCCGCCACAGCGAGTCCTTCCCCATGAATCTCAAACGACGATTGGTTACCGCCGACACCAAGGGAGTGTCAACATTGGACCGATGTACAGGAGCCAAAACAAACGCTCCATGTCGGGGAATATTCTCTCGACCATAAACTTTTACGCGAGTTAACAATAAAAAAATACCCTGCAATAGAGCCCGAACTACCGAGTAAAACGCCCGACTCAAAAACGAGTTTCCCGAAAGAAATGACTCAACCTCACTCATTTCATTCTCAATTCAACATCCTCAAACAAACGGGCAATCGCTTCGACGACTTGCTCTATTGTCATTTCACTGGTGTCGAGAACGATTGAATCTTCAGCAGGCCTGAGAGGGCTATCTAGCCTTGTTGTATCAAGATGATCCCGTTGCGCAATTGATTCTGCGACACGAGCAGTGTCCCCTCCACTTTGTGCCACTCGCCTGGCCGCTCGTATCAACGGTGATGCCGTCAGAAAAACCTTCAAGATGGCGTCAGGGAAAACCACAGTCCCAATGTCTCTGCCTTCTACCACTCCGCCATTGTGACTGCTGATCCAGAGTCGCTGTTGGTCACGCAAAACACTTCGTACAGGGGAATGTGCCGAAATCACGCTAACCACGGTATTGACGTCATTGCTGCGAATTTCAGACGTCACATCAACGCCATCCACCAACAAGGCATCATCTTCAAGTTCAAGCTCGGTAAGTCGGGCAAGTTTTCCAACAGCATCACAGTCATGTTGATCGATGCCGTCGCGCAACACCGCAAAAGCGATCCCGCGATACATGGCACCTGTATCCAAAAAAGGCATTCCTACTTTTAAAGAAACAAGACGAGCGATGGTTGATTTGCCTGCCCCTGCAGGACCGTCAAGAGCGATGACCCTCACGATTACCAGTTAGTGCCCTGAGGCTGACCCTCGTCGTAACCAGCAGCGCTTTGTAAACCGACCACTGCTCGCTGATGCAGTTCAGGAATGTTGTTGGCGCCTGCATACGTGCAAGATGATCTAAGTCCAGCAACAATTTGATCAAGAATATCTTCGACGCCAGGACGCACACTGTCGAGATACATGCGCGATGTGCTGATGCCCTCTTCGAACAACTCTTTACGAGCTCGTTCTAGGGCAGAGCCAGTTTGAGTGCGATTTTTCACGGCACGATTCGACGCCATACCGAAGCTCTCCTTGTAAAGCCTTCCTTCAGTGTCACGCAAGGTGTCGGCAGCCGATTCATATGTGCCTGCTAATAGAGAGCCAAACATCACATTGGATGCACCAGCGGCGAGCGCAAGGGCGACATCTCGTGGATACCGCACCCCACCATCAGCCCAAACGTGTTTTCCCATCGCCTTGGCCGTCTCGGAGCATTCAAGAACAGCGCTGAATTGGGGTCGTCCAACCCCGGTCATCATTCGGGTTGTGCACATCGCCCCTGGTCCGACTCCAACTTTGATGATGTCCGCACCGGCATTTATCAGATCACGCGTTCCGCTACCCGTGACAACATTGCCCGACACAATTGTGCACTTGTCGTCAACCGCTCGAACTTGGTCAATTGTCGAAACCATTCGCTGTTGATGCCCGTGAGCCGTGTCTATTACCAACACGTCTACCCCCATCGCCAATAGCGATTTCGCTCTTATTGCAGGGTCACCGTTGATTCCTACGGCGACTGAAATCAGCATCTTTCCGTCTTTGTCGAGTGCTGGTCGGTATATCGTGCTGCGCAACGCACCCTTGCGGGTCACGCATCCAATCAGACTTCCTGATTCACTGACAACTGGCGCAAATGACAACCGCTGCTCCACGAGTAAATCATGGATGACTTCGGGACTCTGATTATCTTTCATCACGATTAGATCACGATTCATGACGTTTTTCAACTGGGCAAAACGATCAAAGCCGGAAGCGTCGCGCTCGGTAAAAATTCCAATTGGACAATCATCGTCATCGACAACAATTACTGCACCGTGAGAGCGCTTGTGAATGAGGCTTAGCGCTTCTCCGACCGTGTCTGTTAAGCCCAAGGTAATTGGAGTCTCATAGACGGGATGACACGACTTGACGTAGTGAACGACGGCTTCGACGATGTCGAGCGGAATATCCTGGGGCAGCACGACGATACCCCCACGCCTAGCGACAGTTTCAGCCATACGACGACCAGCAATCGCGGTCATATTTGAAACGATTACTGGAATGTTGGTCCCAATACCGTCTGGCGTGGAAAGGTCTACATCAAGACGTGAACTTACATCTGACATGCTCGGCACCATAAACACATCGTTGTACGTTAAATCGTACGTTGGAGTCTCGCCCAGGAACCTCATACAGCGCTTGCAAGACTACCGTGTTGCCATGGATAGTTTGGTGAGTATCCCGGTGGTCCTTGTACATGGATGGGGCGGGTCTTTTAACAACACATGGCATAAGCCTGGTATCGACGCATTGCTAATTGACAGCGGGCGTCGTGTGATTGGCATGGACTTACTTGGTCATGGCTCATCAGACAAGCCCCACGACCCCAATGCCTATTCAGACTTGCACCAATGGTTCCTCGCCACCCTGCCCGCAAACGAACCTGTAGTAGATGTTGTGGCTTTCTCACTCGGAGCATTGACTGTTCTGCGTGCTCTGATTGAGGCTCCACATCGCTTTGGGCGAGTCGTGCTAGCCGGAATCGGTGACGGTGTTTTTTTGCCCCACGACCCCACCGCATCCAATCGGATTATCGCCGCTCTTCAAGGCACTGCCCCTGCAGACGACAACATCGCTCGCCTTTTTAGTCAGTACGCCTCACAGCCCGGAAACGATGTTGCTGCGCTGACTGCAATTATGCAACGCCCCGAGTCTCAAGCCCTTCGAGCAGAGGACTTAGGGGCGATAGATAATCAAGTGCTGATTGCTATCGGTGACAAAGATTTTGCAGCGCCAGCAACACGACTGGCGGAATCTTTCCCCAACGGCAGTTTGGTTAATTTGAAAAATGTCGACCACTTTGCCACGCCAGAGGCGTTTTCTTTTATTGATACCATTTTGGATTTCCTATCTGGCAAAAATCAATGACGCAAATCACTAATGACCCGAAATTAACGGCGAAGGTTTTAAACACAGGTGGAGTCGTTGGTCTACCCACCGAAACTGTGTACGGACTGGCAGCGCGGGTGGATAATGCCGTGGCTATATCACGCGTTTACGCCATTAAGGAACGTCCCGTTCATCATCCCCTCATTGTCCACGCCTATGACATTGGCCAGTGTTGCGATTGGGGATTCATGTCTGATGCGGCACAAACTCTGGCCAATACTTATTGGCCGGGACCACTCACGCTCTTAGTCAAACGAACTAATCGCATATCAGATCAGATCACAGGTGGTCGCGACACCGTTGCGCTGCGAGTCCCCAATCACCCAATGGCACTAAAGGTATTGCAAGGGCTCTCGGTGCCAGTCGTGGCCCCTTCGGCCAACAAGTTTGGGCGTGTCAGCCCCACGACTGCTCATCATGTTTTAACTGACCTAGCCGACGAAGTAGATCTGATTTTGGATGGTGGTGCGTGCGTCATTGGTTTGGAATCCACGATTCTTGATTGCACCACACGCGAAGTGCAGGTTCTGCGACCTGGATTTCTTGCTGCCGCCGACATCACTCTTGCTACGGGCATCGCGATTACACCACCTTCGGGACCATCGCGCGCTGCTGGAATGCTTGAGCATCACTACGCACCACTATGCCGTGTTGAGTTGTTCGAAACACGCGACCAGGCCTTTGAAGCCTTGTCTCTGCTGAAACTGAAAGGCACAACAGGAGAAATTCTTGACTATGGCACAGATCTTGCTGCCTATGCCCACGACATCTACGACGATCTTCGACAATGTGACATCAAAAAAATTAAAGTTGCACTGTGTGTATTGCCACCTCCCATTGGAATAGGCGTGGCGATTCGCGATCGTCTTGGAAAGGCCGCGTCAAGCGAAGGCTAATTATCGCCCAATAAAGTTTGCTGGCCGTTTTTCCATATAGGCCGCAACGCCTTCTTTAAAATCTTTCGTCCTAAATAATGGCAAAAGTTGCAAAAAAACATGGTGAATGTTCTGTTCAAAGGTCTCCGTCTCGGCCGCACGCATCATGCGCTTAATGGCCCTGATTGCAAGTGGAGCGTTCGATGCGATTTCATTGGCCATTGAGGCCACAAAGTCGTGCAGCTCAGTCAAAGGCACAACGTGGTTGACTAGCCCCAGGTTAAGAGATTCTGTTGCGCTCAAAGTGCGTCCCGTAAACGAGATCTCTGCTGCTTTGGCATAGCCCACCATCCGCGGGAGCAACCATGTTCCGCCACTCTCGGGAAGGATTCCACGTTTGGCGAATCCAGGTGCAAGTTTGGCAGTGTCCGCAGCGATGCGGATATCGGCACCGAAGGCGATATCTAGACCGTAGCCCGCAGCGCCGCCGTTAAGAGCACAAATCACTGGTGTATCGATATTGTGCAGCACAACAGGCGGTGCATTTCGAAGATCAAATTCAGAGACATTGGCGCCGATTCCATCTAGAACGCCCAACTTCTCGGTGCTGGTCCCCATTTGAGCCGCCATATCGAGACCAGCACAGAAAGCCTTCCCTGCACCAGTCAAAATAATGCATCGCACATTGGGGTCAGCATCTGCTTTTAAGAGCAACGCCGACAGCTGATCGAGCATCGCACTCGAGATCGTATTCATGCGATGCGGTGCGTTTAATGTGAGTGTGGCAATAAATCCGTCAACCTCGTAGAGGACTTCTGTGTTTTGTTCCATAGAGAAAAACTAGTCGGCAAGTGTCACAATCTCAGACATGAACGAATCAAATCCAAAGGCCGTCGCCCAACCGACACTCGAAATGACAACAGGAGCTGTCTGTCGGGTTTTGCTGATTCGACACGGCCGCTCCGCAGACGTTGTGCCAGGTAGTCCGATGAGCACCGACCCTCCACTGCACCAAATTGGAGTCCAACAAGCGATCGCAGTTGGCAAACGGCTTGCAGGGACCCCACTGCATGCTGTGTTTTCAAGTCAATTACTGCGCGCCAACAGCACGGCTGTCGCAATCGCTCAGCACCACGGGCTTGACGTGATTGTCAATCCTGATTTAGAGGAGGTAAAACTTGGCGATTGGAGCAACGGCGAGTTTCGGCGACGCGCGGCACTTGCTGACCCAGATTTCATCGCCTGGACAACTCAGGGCACGTGGGATGGAATTCCCGGCGGCGAAGGGGATGCAGTATTTCGCGCGCGCGTAACCAAAGCAATTCATTCAACAGCACAACAGCACATCGGCCAAACAATTGCCATTGTTGCCCACGGCGGAGTGATCAATGCTTTTATCGCGCAAATGCTGGGATCCAGCAGGACGATGTGGTTCACAATTGAAAATACAAGTATTACAATTGTAAAAATTGGAACCACATCTTCGAGTTTCCAAGTCATCAACGACTGTCAACATCTCTACGATCAGGTAAACATATGACAACTTCGCCCGCGCCGTTTCCAACTCGCATCACCCAAATATTGGGCATTGATTACCCAATCGTGCAGGCGCCGATGGGCTGGATCGCGCGCTCCCAATTAGCGTCTTCTGTGTCCAATGCGGGAGGACTTGGAATAATTGAAACTTCCTCGGGAGAACTAGATGCCGTTCGTGGCGAGATTGGCAAAATGCGCCAACTCACCGACAAGCCTTTTGGTGTGAACATCGCTCAGCTATTCGTGCGCGACCCCACAATTGTCGACTTTGTCATAGAACAGGGGGTTCGTTTCGTAACCACCTCGGCTGGCGACCCAAAAAAATATACAAGTCAACTTAAGTCTGCTGGACTGACTGTTTTTCATGTTGTTCCAACATTGGCCGCCGCCCTTAAGGCCCAGGACGCAGGTGTTGACGGACTTGTTGTCGAGGGTGGCGAAGGCGGTGGTTTTAAGAACCCACGCGACGTCGCGACAATGGTGTTGTTGCCCCTCGTCGCCTCCCGAATTGATCTTCCAATAATCGCCGCAGGCGGAATCACTGACGGCGTCTCGATGGCTGCGGCACTTGCACTTGGTGCAGATGGCGTGCAAATGGGAACACGCATGGTGTCAGCACTTGAATCACCCGTTCACAGCAATTGGAAACAGGCAATACTTGATGCTGCCGAGACCGACACGGTTTTTTTGAATAGATTCAGTAGACCAGGATTTCGTGCACTGCGGACCCAACTAACAACCAAATTGGAACACGATGATGAAGTTGGCATGGGAGTGTTCGGAAGAGCCATGGACCTCTACTTTGGGGGAGATATGGAGTCTGCCATTGCCCTCACCGGTCAGGTTGCGGGCCGCATAAATGAGGTCTTGAGTACCCAAGAAATTTTGCACACAACAATCCATGAGTGTCGAAAAACTTTAGACAGGTTGCGCTCTTTCTCGTAGCGGAGCGATCATCACATTGCACACGCTCAACCAATAAGCAATAACACCTGCAATGTGAATTGAGACCAGGAAAACTGGCACCCCACTAAAATATTGGGCGTAACCAACTACACCCTGAAATACTCCAACAACAACGAAAGTCTTCATCGACTCATCAAGAGAATTCAGCGAGGGAGTCTTGTGTTGTTTTGTTATTCGCCAGACCACGACGGCAGCCCAAATAAGCAAGAGAATCACTAAGGCACTATGGACTCTTGCCACCGTTCGCAACTCAAAACCAAAGCGAACCGCATCCTCGTCTCCGGCGTGGGGACCAGTCGCAGTGACAACCGTGCCAGCAACAAGTGTCGCTGTTGCGAGCAGTCCAAAGAGTTGAATGTCGCGTTGCAAGATTTTAGGTATGCCTTCTGTTCTGCGCAAAGAATCCCCGTTAACTTCCCCGCTTTTCCTGTACAAAATAAAACCACACGACACCAGAACCATTGACAACAAAAAGTGGCCCATATTTGCCAGCGGATTCAATCCTGTCAGGACGACTATTCCGCCCAATACGACTTGGGCAAGAACGCCAAGCACCAACGACCACGACCACACCATGAGGTCTTTTCGACGGGGTCGCCTGAAGCGAGCGGCCAGTACTGCAACGATCACCAAAACGGACACGACACCAGTGAAAAGTCTGTTGATTTGTTCGATTGCCGTGTGGCTTGAGGAAACGTCGACAAATTTTTCTTGACTGCAACGCGGCCAATCGGCGCATCCCAGCCCAGAACCAGTCAGGCGGACAAGGGCCCCAGTAAAAACAATTATGCACAGGGCAGCCAGCGAGAGTCCCGCAATTTTGCGATACGACTGCGGAGACACGTTTACGGCCACCTCTAGACACTAAGCAACTAGGCCTCTCTCGTCCACTTCCCCGTGACGAGGCCAGAGTGGCTACGGTCACAAGCGTGCTTAGTTCATATGATGATTTTCCAGTCCATCAGACTGATCGACCCGTCGCCCATCCCGCAAGCGGAGATCCTGGACATTACGACAGATATTTTTTTAACGGCTACAACTCGAATGGGAGCGTCTATTTCGCACTCGCCCTCGGGGTCTATCCCAACAGGCATGTCATTGATGCATCCTTCAGCGTGGTGCAAGATGGCAAACAAAAGAGTGTTCATACGTCTGGCAGAGCGCCGCTGGACCGAATGCAGTGCACATCGGTTGGTCCAATCAGCGTTGAGGTTCTCACACCACTGCGAAAACTAGCCATTCGCATCAATTCACCAGAGCACGGAATCGTTGCTGATCTTACTTTTGAGGGAGAGACAACTGCGTACGAGGAACCACATTTTCATTTACGCAACGGAGTTCGCGATGTTTTTAGTTACACCAGACTGACTCAAATCGGTCATTGGGATGGCTGGCTTGAGATTTCAGGAATCCGCACGATACTTGAGGGCAAAACAACTTTTGGATCGAGGGATCGTTCGTGGGGAATCCGGCCAGTCGGAGAACGCGCATTAATCGGTGCCCCAATTTCACTTCCACAATTCTTCTGGCTTTGGGCACCAGTTCGATTTGCTGGATTCGGAACTCATTTTGATGTCAACGAATATTCCGACGGCACTCGTTGGCATCAAACTGCGGCGAGGCTCAATGCCGATAACAGCGTTGTCGAAGCAAAAACCGCTGACTATTCAATGACATGGCAACCAGGTACACGACACATGGAAAACTTTCAACTGCGATATCAGTTTGCCAGCGGTCAGGCAACACTTGACTTCACACCCCTTGTGCATTTCCAAATGCTTGGACTTGGATATGGACATCCTGAATGGGGTCACGGAATGTGGAAAGGTGAATCTGCAGTGAGTGTCGAAGAATGGCAACTTCCGGTCGCCACGCCACTCTCCCTTGAACATCTCCACGTGCAGACACTTTGCCGTGTTGCCATGACTGATACTGACGGCGCACTTCATGAAGGTATGGGAATACTTGAGACTTTGGCCATCGGACCACATCAACCATCCGGCTTTAATTCAGTTCTTGACGGCGCCCGATAATTTGTAACTGATCAGGCGTGTAAAATTGACATGCCGCCATCAACAACGATGGTTGCTCCGTTGACGAATTGAGACGCCGGCATACAGAGATTCACGGTCATGTGTGCAACTTCTTCTGGCTCGCCATAACGTTTTCGGGGAATTTTTCGTCTTGCATAGATTTCTTTGAAGTCTTCAGGAATGCCAGCAGTCATGCCAGTGCGCACCGGACCAGGGCACACTGCGTTGACAGTGATGTTGTGATTACCCAACTCGGCGGCAAACCCCTTCGTGACACCAATAACGCCGTGCTTGGAGGCGGTATAAGCCATCAAGCCCGCCGTGGCAAGAATTCCCTCGGTTGAAGCGATGTTGACAATACGACCACCATGTGGGGCTACCTCTAAATAGGGCACACACAACCGCATCAAGTGGGCATGGGCAGAGAGATTTATTGCCAGCGACTTATCCCAGGCCTCATTGAATACATCGTCAGGGGCAAAGGCAGATGTCCGAAGAGCAACACCAGCATTATTTATAAGAGCATCGACTCCCCCAAAAGAATCAACACAACATTGCACGATTGCGTGGCGTCCGGCGCTCGTTGAAACATCAGCATGAACCCCCACCACCGCGGAGGTTCCATATACGGCAGCAATTTCATCGACTACTTGGTCTACGCCAGCAGCGTTGTAGTCAGTGACGACAACTTTGGATCCCTCATCGGCAAACAAATGAGCGGTTGCCCGACCCATGCCGCTTGCTGATCCAGTCACGATGACCCTCAGTCCGTCAACACTTCGACTCAGGTGCGAAAGGCGTTTTTGACTCAATGACGTATCCATTCATGACGACCCTTCATCCCATACATCGGGAGATACAGCATGCGATTTACAACTACTTTCATAAAAGCCGTCCCCGGTGAATTCTGTGGACCGTTCGGGGCAAATACTCCGAGGTCGTAGTCAAACACGCCCGACCACAGGCGAACTTTAGTCTCGATATCTGTATGAACCGAGGCGACTCCCCACATTTCGACCCCATCACCTACTTCGGTAACCTGCCAATGCAGTGCAACATTTGAATTAAATTCGCAGTTGCGCACTTTGACCGAGTCCGCACCGACCATAATCCACAGGTCGGCCCCATCCCAGCACGGATGCACCGGCACAACATCTGGGCAATCATCTGGACCGACAGTGGCGAGATGAGCCCACATGCTGAGTTTTGCAGACTCCGACTTAATCATCTCAAATACTTCTAGAGACATTTTACTCCCACATAATGTTCATTCAACCGTAATTGCTTCCCCAAGGTTAGATGAGTTTAGTCCGCGCGCAAGTCTCGGAGATAATGCTCATTCCTTACAGCACCTTGAGAGAAATCGTCTCCGATTTAGATTTTCCCACAGCGGGCTTCACCGTTACGATGATTTTACAAGTTCCTTTCTTGAGCCCCTTGACTAATGAACCGGTTACCTTACAAAATTTCGTCGTGGATCGGTCTATTTTGATTGAAACTTTGGAACCTTTTGCCATCTTCAATTTAGTGAGTGCTGCGATAGCCGTCGCTGACATACTTGACGACCTCGACAAATTAAGATTCTTCGTCAATGCGCTTTTCGCTTTTGAGATTGCCGAGGGAGAAATCATCATCTTTACGTTGTAAGTTGGACTCGAGAACGAGATTGCACTTACTGAAATCCTGAGGGCTCCACCTGTTATTGAAGTCCGATATTGCAGGGATGATGCTGGGGCGCTCTCAACTTCCTGGAGATCTTTTGTTTCCCCAGCCTCAACGCGAGTCAAGCCGAGTTGTTTCTCTAATTCCTCAGCGGTACCACCAAAACACTCGGTGATCGTAGCTTCGGGAATATTGATCTCAAGCGAGCCGACGTTTAAGGTCGTTTTGTCGAATTTAAAGTGGGGGCCGTGCATTTTTACAGCCAATGATGTGCTCAAATCTTCGTTACTTTTGCTCTCATCATCTGATTTGACCAAAACCGTAGGGCAGGGACCCAACAACGAAAAATCAAACATATTCGCTGATGCACCGATATATGAGCCTTTGAGTTTGCCAAAGTAAGAAGATGCGCTGGCATCAAAGCGAACGTACCCCAGGACAATCGCTGATAGGTCTCTAGTCGCAGGTCTTGCAATGCAATTTGCATCCGTGAATTCTTTTCGATCACATGCCCGTTCAGGATCGTCAACTTTAGACAATGACGTGGGCTTGACCGAAACGACTACAGACTTGCCGATATCAAAGAATTGGACCCGACCATAAAACGAAGCAACAGTTATAATGTCTTGGTCCTCGGGACTAAAAGTGACTACAAAAACTTTTTCCGAGTCATCAGCTGTGAGTTCATCTCTTAAAACGCCATTGTCTTGGCGACCCACCTGAATCATGTACGAACCCATTCGCGTATCACGACAAACGACCAGCGCGTATCTGTCGCTAGCGCTATTGACTGTGGTTGAGACACCATCAACTTTCAACGTTGCATCAACCCTCGTACCAGAAGCGCAGCCAATCTTCGAGTCCGCCGCTGCTGGAACAGATACGACCGACCCAACAACTGCAATAGCCAGCATGCTGATCAAAAATTTTGACGTTAGTAATTTCATAAAACCACCGCCCCACACCAGTTGTAACGCCGTTAGCCCTCAAAGTCAATAGGCCGCTCAGACCGCTAATCGGGCATCGTAAGCGCTCGTCGCCTGTTTATCCCGCCAGTTACGCCACCCTTAGCGGTTTTTAGACTACATAAACCACTCTTAGTGGTGATATCACCATTTTGGGTGTTTTTTTTCTCAAGTTCTGCTCCGTCCTGCCGATCCCTATTGCGGATCAACGAAGGAGCAGACGATGGCAAAGACTCAAATCACCCGCACAGCAAGACACCTTCTTGGGGCTTTGTTAGTTGCCGGCTTGTCCTTTGGACTACTCGGTGCCACCACAGCGCGTGCTGCCACGGTAAGCAATAGCTCATCTACCGAGAAAAAAATCACAGCTCTTGGCCAACCCAAGTTTGGTGAGCAGGGCGCCAATGTACTCGCCCTTCAAAACGCCATTATGTCCAATGGCTTTACCCTTAAGGGTGGGGCCACCGGAGTATTCAATACCGCAACGAGACGTGCCCTGCGAAACTTTCAAAAAGTCGTTGGACTCAAGGTAACCGGCGTTGTTGACGCCCCAACCACTCTTGTACTCAAACTCAAAATCACACCAGTTGCTACAACAGTTGCACCAGTTGCTACAACAGTTGCACCAGTTGCTACAACAGTTGCACCAGTTGTTGATGCATTGAGTGTGATTCCAAAACGTGGTGGGCGCGGAACTTCTGTGCTCAAAGTACAAGGTGCGCTGGTTAAGGCAGGAATCACTGTTCGGGGTGGTACTGACGGATTCTTTGGATCAAGTACTGCTGAAGCAATTTCAGTGTTTCAAAAAATAAAAGGTCTAGCCGTCACTTCCACATTGACTCCAGACACGGTTTCAGCATTGGGACTCAGCGTCACGACAACAACGACTGTCCAGCCCGCCACTACTACTTCGACAACAGTTGCTATTGTCCAAGATTCAACGAGTTCAACAGTCGCGACTACACCTGTGGACATTTCCACCCTGTTGACGATTGAGATGTTGCCAAAAAGGGGCGATAAAAACGAGGCCACGCGGATCGCACAAAAAGCCATCGTTGCCGCTGGCATAGAACTAAAGGGCGGTATTGATGGAGTATTTGGAATCGCTACGAAGGTGGCCCTCACGAAATATCAGACAAAGCAGGGTCTGTCAGTCAATGGTCTTTTGGACTACGCAACGGCTCTAAAGCTCAATATCGTCTCTCCCCCCATTGTCACCATCGATGTATTTCCAGTGCAGGGACATTGTTCTTTCGTGGACTCGTGGCACGCAGCTCGGGGCAATGCGCGCCTTCATTTGGGAGTTGACATCATTGCTACTGAGGGTCAGCTGCTCTACGCAGTAGCCGACGGCACCATCGGCAAAGTGACAAATGACGCCCCAGGCAAACTCTCAGGGAACGCGCTTCGTCTCGTTCGTGCCGACGGTACATACTTTTTTTACGCCCACATGAAATCCTTCGCTGAGGGCATCACTGAGGGAACGACAGTCAAGGCCGGTCAAGTAATCGGACTACTCGGAAAAACCGGCACCGGCACACCTCATTTACACTTTGAAGTTCATCCTGGCGGTGGCGAAGCCGTCAACCCATATCCAGTCGTAAAAGCCATCGATGCATGTAGCGTGACTGCTCCACGAGTCGCTGCTGTTGCATGACAGTTGGGTTAGGGACGTATTTCGTAAAAAGCGTTGACAGAGTGCTCTATCGCAAGTTGCTCAAAGTGGGAAAAACCAGCTGCAACCGCCATTGACTTGGCCCGAGACGAACTAAAACCCAGTGTTCCAAGCCCGGCACCATCGGGGCTTGACATCGCAGAGGACATACAGCTCAAAATACTAATGCCGTACATCAATGACGCCATCGGGTTATGCATCATATTCTGCTCAAGACCATCGAGCGCTTTGATGTCTACAAGCAGCCACACGCCATCATCTTTTAATGCACCTCGGATCGTTTGCATCATTTCCTGAGGATGCGTCATGTCGTGAATACAGTCAAACGTCATGACAAAATCAACCGAGCCGTCCTGCACAATAGGGTCGACTCGCGGGTCGATAAATTTTACATTTGTGATTTGTTTTTCAGACTGTCGGTCCTTTGCTCGCTCAAGAGCAAATTGCGAAATGTCATAGCCCGTGAAGTTGCTTTTTGGAAAGGCCTGCGCCAGTAACATTGCTGCCCCACCTGCACCACAGCCGATATCAATAACTGAAGCTCCCTCGCTGAGCAACTTTGTTAAGCCATGAATTGCCGGTATGACAATTGGCAGAAGAAATGCCTGGTTCCACGGCTCAAAACTTCGCTCAATCCCGACCGCGCCCTCAGGACCGTGGGAGTCATAGTCAAGACCAAGCCCTGTGCGAAAACACTCGGGCATCTCTTGAAGTGCTTGCATTGTCTGAGGCAATCTATGAAACATGCCCATTCCATACGCAGGATGATCTGGCGATGCCAGCACCGCCACTGCCTCGTCTGTCAGTCCAAATCTGACTACGCCGCCCTCCGATGTTTGAGACGTAATTAAATGGGCTGCTGCTTGGTTATAGGCCCATTCTCGAACCCATCGCTCGTGCAGACCACAACCATCGGCAAGTTCCTGCGACGTGATGTTTGAGTTTTCAGCAAGAAAGGAATACAACCCGAGACGGTCCCCAAGATGGATCATTCCAGCCGTCACCGCCCCCTCAAGTTTGCTAAAAACTGCAAACGAGAACATTTTCATTGCATCTTCTTGTGCATTTCTTTTCTCAGAAGTGGTCATTTAGCAAATTTAGCGTCAAGTCAAATAGTCCGCATAGTCACAGGCAGATGCTCATCACCCGACAGACGCGTCAGACCAAACGTGTGCCCATCGCCCAACTCAAAGGATTGAATTCTGCTTATCGTCGCGTGTCCAATAACAAAGCGCTCCCATTCCCAGGGCGTCGCAGTCAATCCCAGTAGATGACACAGAACCACACTATTTGTGCCACCATGTGCGACGAGAGCAATTTTTTGATCCGGGTTTTCCATCGTCCAAACTGGCAGATCGTTTCGTCGTCGTGTCACGCCATGACGATTCAAGAAATCAGTGCAACCAAGATGAATCCGCTCAACAAAATCGCTCACCGCTTCCCCGCCATCCAAGCCTTGCCAGCGCAAATGAGATTCTTTGCTGCGTTGAGCCTTGTAGGCCTCGGCGGCTTTTTCTTGTGGCGTGCCGTGCCAAATCGGATCGCGTATCTCCTCCAGCCAATCTTCGATTACCAATTCACGAGACAGTCTCTGCAGAATTGGCTGACTAGTTTGCCTCGTTCTCTGCAATGGCGACACCAAAATCTCGTCAAATCGTTCGTTCGCCAAAAAATCACCAAGCAGTTCTGCTTGTTGCAATCCACGCTTCGTAAGAGGAGGGTTGCTGATGTTAACACCGTCCTTTACCCACTCGGGCTCGGCGTGACGAAGAAGAACTATTTCCATTAGTGCATTCTATGGTCTACAAACATTGTTCCTAATTCTTTGGTACTTCAAAATCAATTGCGCACTCATCAAATGCTTTTTGAAATTGACCTTGGTATTGCTCGAGACTTGCAGTCGATGAACTTACATCCACGATGCCCTGGAGGGCTGCACCCAAACAATCAACCTGTTCATCGGTGATGGTCAGACCAAATAATGTCGCCACTGTGACTCCTGTGGCTCGCACGTCGGATGCATTGTCTGTTACACCCATTGATGGGTCAGTTGCAGTGGGGCTGGGTTGCTCAGGAAAAGGCATAGTAGACAATGGTTCGACACCGAGCGGAATGGTCGGAGCTACATCGCAAATAGATTGCCGATACTCATTGACGACAATGACTGCATCACCCAGGGCTTTGTCGCTCGACTTGGCGAGCAAAGATTGCACCCTCGAGTCGGTCACGGCAACTGCAACATCCCACTCCACTTCATCGAGTGCCGTGCTCAATTCCAAAAAAAATGAACGCACTTGCTGTGTTCTATCTTTTATGTTATCGGAGGCCTTCTCATCAATCGCATCTAACGCATATAGGGACTGATCAATATCATTGCGCACTTCAGTGGATGTCATCGCGCCAATCATGTCGGATCCATTTGATAACTCGTAGAAAAGACCAGTGATGTCCAGTGTCTTTGCACAAAGTGCCGTCGATTGATTTGACGCACACCCCATCATCAGCGCCAGGCTGCCAATAATCAACGACATTAAATAAAGACGACAGGATTTCAAATTTCGCATACCCACTAAGTCTGCCCCCTACTGCGCCTTCATTGGTGTTTTGTCACCTGCAGAATCCTCACAATGTAATGCCACCGCCCACCATGTTGGATAGCATGACACCGTGAACGAGTTTGACTTCGGACTTTTAGTTATGCGGATTGCATTTGGATTATCCCTGGCATACCACGGTTTCAATAAAGTGACCGGAAAGGGTGGGCTCGCAGGCACCGCAGGATGGTTCGCGAGTTTAGGAATGAAGTCCCCGGCTCTTCAAGCAAAACTAGCCGCGAGTACCGAAATAGTTGGTGGTCTGTTGTTCGCTTTGGGCTTATTTACGCCATTTGCTGCGGGCGCCATGCTTGCTTTGATGTTGGTCGCAATTGCCACGGTCCATGCCAAAGTTGGATACTTTATTTTTCTTCCTAATGGGGGTTGGGAATACTGCGCTGCCATTGGTTTTTTGGCGATTGGTGTTTCCTCGACTGGACCCGGATCGGTGTCGTTAGACAATGCTCTTGAACTTAATTTTGGATGGGGAGGCGTTTTGATTGCTGTCGGACTTGGTTTAGTCGGGGCAGCAGGTCAATTGGCTATTTTTTATCGACCTGAATCAAACAAAAAATCGCAGGCAGATGATAAAAGCTAGGATCGGCAAACTTGCGCTGGGTGTAATCTGCATTTGTATTGCTGCAATGTGGGTTTACGCCTTTATTTTTGCATCCAAAGAATCTGCCAATAAAATAGATGATCCTTTGTGGGGGCAACGAGCCAACATGGTGTGTGAAGCAGCACGAACTCAGCGTACGAAACTTCAAGATCTTCGAAAAATAGACATCAAGGATCCAGCGGCATTGCTCATCAGGGCAGATATCGCCGAGAAAGCGACCACCACATTGACGCGGATGCTTGACGAAATTGAAAAGTCACCTCCTACTGACGCCAAGGGACTCGCACTCGTGCCGTTGTGGATAACTGATTATCGGGTGTATATCGCAGACCGTGGTGCCTATGTCGCAAATTTGCGACTTGGGAAAATCGGAAAATTAAACGAGACTTTGGTCGAAGGTGTTCCGATTAGCGAAAAGATCTCAAAGTTTGCGCGTGAAAACCGAATGACGTCCTGCCAGGTTCCCTACGATCTGGTGTCGTGACTCATCTTTGAAATGTTGTCGACCAATGACTAACGCCTTGGTAAGGTCTCCCATTTTCCATTCACCAATTGTCGAATTACCCGCGCGGGTGCACCGACCGCAACTGAATAATCTGGCAGGTCATCAGTGACTACTGAGTTGGCACCGACAACGACATGACAACCTATCGTTACGCCTGGAAGCACAATAGATCCGTGTCCAAGCCAGGACCCATCCCCGATACGAACAGCTTTTTCGGGTTGCGTCTGCTCTGAAATCGGGCGTGTGGCATCTTCATAGCCGTGATTTTGGTCAGTGATATAAACATGGTGACCAGTCCATACATCGTTGCCAATATCAATACTGAAATGGCCCACAATCCCACTTCCGCGCCCAATCAAACAACGATCACCAATGCGCACGACGGGCGATGTAAGGCATAACTGTCCAGGCGTCATGCCAGCAGACAGCGCAACGTGTTGCCCAATCATCGTGTGTGATCCAATCTCAATATATTGCTCATTGAAAATAGTCGTAGGTGGCCACAGGATGATGCTGTGTTCTCCAAAAGAGCAGAATTTACGACCGCGTTTGCTGTTTGGGCCAATCGCCGCCCATCGCCCAAGTGCCTCTTGTGAATTGGCATATACGGTGCCAAGAAAAGCCCTCATCACATCCCCACGCTACATACACCAATAAAAAAGCCACCCACCTTTTGACATTAGATCAACAGAACCAGTGTTGACACCTGGGGCTAATCAAGAGCCACACTCCAAGTAGCGACCTGCCTCGGAACGCCTTAGCATAGAAGAGCCTGCTGGCTTCGCCTGACCCTCTTCCCCATTTTTGTCGGAGTATTAATGTCTAACGCCCCTCTACAACGAGCCAAATTCACGGTGCCGATGTTGGCTGTCAGTAAGTCGGAGCAGAAAAAAATTGCAATGATTACTGCCTACGATGCGACATTTGCTTGCATCGTTGACGCGGCCGGAGTTGACATAATTTTGGTTGGGGACTCCGTGGCTACAGTTTTCCAGGGTGAACGAACAACTCTTCCAGTCACTCTTTGGGAAATGGAGTACCACACAAGACTTGTTGCCAAAACAAGGCCTCGGGCGATGGTCGTTGGTGATTTGCCCTTCGGCACCTATCAAGTTTCACCAGAACTCGCAGTGACTAACAGCGTTGCGCTGATCAAAGCCGGCGCTGAATGCGTGAAACTTGAGGGCGGCATCCATGTCGCATCAGCAATTAAGGCGATCACTCAAGCAGATATTCCAGTAATGGGGCACATTGGTTTGACACCTCAGAGTTATCACCGCATGGGAGGCAACAAAGTTCAGGGTCGTACCGACGGAATTGATCCAGGAAGTCGCGATCGTCTCCTAGAGGATGCCCATTCCGTAGAGCAAGCAGGTGCTTGTGCGCTGGTGATAGAAGGTATCCCGGGCGAACTTGCCCGCGAAATAACTTCCAAAGTGTCAATTCCAACGATCGGTATCGGAGCTGGAGTTTTTTGCGACGGTCAGGTTCTGGTGCTGCACGATGCGTTGGGCTTAAGCGACCGATCTTTCAAATTCGCCAAGGCATATGCAGGATTGCGCACAACAAGTATTGACGCAATCACGACTTACGTTGACGAAGTGCGACTGGGTATTTGGCCCGATGACCTACACACGTTTCATTAGGTCTGCTGTTTACGTTTTATGAAAATCTTTGTTCAGCCCGACGAGATTAGGGACTGGTCACGTCAGCAACGCGCAAATGGGTTGAGCACAGGATGTGTGCCGACGATGGGGGCACTTCATGAAGGACACGTCAGTTTGATTGAGGTTGCTTTGCGCGACTGTGATCGCGTCATCGTGACCGTCTTTGTCAACTCACTTCAATTCAATAATCCAGATGATTATTTTAATTACCCTCAACTGATGGATGCTGACACTCAGATTTGTCGTGATCTGGGCGTCGATGCACTTTATTGTCCTTCTCCACAAACTATGTATCCATCTGGTTTCGAAACGCATGTCCTTCCTGGACCAATCTCGTTTCCACTAGAGGGAGTGTGTCGCCCTGATCATTTCACTGGAGTTGCCACCGTCGTCACCAAACTATTCAATGCAACTCAGCCGGATCGGGCTTACTTTGGATTGAAAGATATTCAGCAGTTGGCGGTCATTGAAAGAATGGTTACTGATTTTGATTTGGGTATAAAAATTATCTCAGTGCCCACAGTTCGTCAACCAGACGGACTCGCGCTGTCCAGCCGAAATGATCGTTTGACTAGTGATCAAAAGGACAAGGCAAGCATGATTTATCGTGGTCTGCAGGCTGCAAACGAATCATTCAAAAATGGAGAAAGAATGTCGTCTGCTCTCAAGTCAATTGCTAATGAGGTTTATGCGAAGATCCCCGAGGCAAGAATTGAATATATAGAAATATTTGAGGCCCACAATTTCATCCCGATTGCCGAAATTGGCGTGAATCGCTCGATCATGGCTGTTGCGGTATGGTTTGGTGATGTGCGACTCATCGACAATATCGAGTTCGCGATGTAGTCAGAAAGTGGAGAATTAGGTGCCCTTTTCAGCTCGGCCCAGTTCGCTTTGGGAAGAGACCTCCCTCGACCACAATTTTAATCACATAACCTCTGATCTTGATTGTGATGTTTGTATTATCGGCGCCGGCTTTTCAGGTCTATGGACTGCGATTCATCTTTCGTCCGTAGCTCCTGAGAAAAAAATTGTCATTCTTGAGGCTGCGCAGCCGGGCTTTGGGGCAAGCGGACGCAACGGCGGTTGGTGCAGTGCTTTTTTGCCGATGTCGCTGGATTCAATCGCCAAGAATTCATCGAGAAATTCAGCCATCGCCATGCAATTCGCGATGAATCAAACAATATCTGACATCGGACTATTTATAAAAAACAACCAAGTTAACTGTGGTTGGGTGGCTGGAGGCACTCTTCAAAGCGCGACCAATCCAGCCCATCTTTCTCGCCTTCAGGCAAATGTAAGTCATTATCGACAGTACGGCTTTGGAGATGAACAAATCAGTCTTTTGTCTGCCGAAGTTGCTTCCCGACGTATTAATGCTTGCAACACCCTCGGCGCAACTTACTCGCCTCATTGCGCGGCGCTGCACCCTGGACAACTTATTGATGGTCTAGTTAAACATTGCATCTCAAATGGTGTCCTAATATTTGGCAATACTCGCGTCACCAGCATTGAATCACGCCAAGTATTCGCTGAGACACCAGATGGACGCGTGCGTGTCGGAGCAGCTCAAATAGTGCGCGCGACTGAGGGCTACACATCTGCTATCAAGCAGTCTCATCGAGAAATCGTGCCGTTGTATTCTTATATGCTTGCGACCGAGCCACTCCCAGACCATGTTTGGGAATCAATTGGTTGGGAACAGAGGGAAACTTTTGCTGATGCTCGAAATATGATTATCTATGCCCAACGAACCGCGGATAACCGAATCGCCTTTGGCGGGCGTGGTGCGCCATATCGCTTTGGTAGTGCGGTGAAGTCCAAATTTGATCAGGATTCAGACGTTCATCAAAAAATTGCGCTCACGATGCATAAATTATTTCCAGCAAGCAAGGATGCAATCATCACTCACCGATGGGGAGGACCTCTTGGAGTGGCTAGAGATTGGTTTACGGGAGTCACCTTTGACCGCGATTCGGGACTCGCAACAATGGGAAGTTACGTTGGCGATGGTGTTGCTGCGTCTTATCTCGCGGCCAAGACGCTTGCTCACCTGATTGCTGAAACATCAGAACCCGTAACACGACTCCCATGGACCCAGCATGTCTCTCCGAAGTGGGAAAGAGAGCCATTTCGATGGATGGGCATCAATGCCTTGCTTAAGATTCCAGAAATCGCCGACGCCAGAGAGATGCGCGCTGGCAGACCTAGTTCTTTGTTGTTGAGATTTATGAGAAAATTCACTAAGTGAAAATTATCGATGCAGACTCGGATCTATCTGGGCCACCCTCAAGCGCACCGTAAAGACTGAATCCCCTGCTATTACGCCACCGCGAGAAAACAATCGACCGTTCTGCCAATTAGATAGTCCCAGTTCTGGTCGCAGAAGCGCAAACTGACCATCAACCCAACGAGTGAATCCATCGCCGAAAAAAGGCGCCTCAACGGTTCTCCAGACATGATCAATTTCGTCTGAATCAGCACTCAATATTGAGACCACAAACTGGGGGCTGTACTTATTGCATAGTTGAACCGCTTGATCAATCGTGTCAACAATGACAATCGCAAATTCGGGAACATCTTCCCATTCAAACTCGTTATACAATTTTGTTTCGGGCATGACTTCAACATCCGGATAGTAACGACTGACTATTTCCATGGCATTGCTTGTGGTGTGCACACGAATTGTTCTTTGTCGATGACTTGCAGCACGTCTTGCAGCCTCAATAATCACCGGAAGATGTGCAGATGCCGAGGTTGAATCCAAACATATTGTGTTGAGTGTGTTGCAGACTTTGCGATCCAGAGAATGTTCGACAACCTGGCTGAGTCGGCTCAGATCAGCACTTTTACCAACCAACATCCAGGCACCACCCGTGCCATGAAGACTGACGGCTGTTCCAACTTGTTGGGCGATCGCCCCGAGTTGGCTCACGGCATCCCCTGATCCACGCGCCACCGCTAGCGCTATCCGTTTGTCATTGAATAGCGCCCAGCCAGCAGCATGTTCGGGTGAATCCACCAGCACAACGCATCCTTTTGGTAAACCCGACTGCGAGAGCGCCGGTTGAATCACGTGTTTCATCAGAGCGCGCGCAGTGCGCAGTGCATCACTTCCGATTCGAAATACAACCGTGTTTCCGGATCGCAAAACACCAGTGGCATCGGCAAAGACATTCGGTCGTCCCTCGAACACAAAACCAATTACCCCCAATGGTGCTCGCCACTGCTCAACAGACCAGCCGTCATGATCAACGCGTCCGAGAAGTTTTTCCTGACCGAGTTCCATGTCTCGCCAAAGGACAAATGCCTCAACCATCCCTTGGCGCATCGATTCGGTCAGCACAAGCCGCGTTGTTGAACGGTTTCGGGACCGAGCATCTTCAACGTCTATTTCGTTTGCAGCAGCAATATGGGCAAATGTGCCATCGTCAGCCAGCAACTCACCAGCCACGTCGAAGAATTGCGTAATTGAGTTGTCGTTGATGCCACCCAACTGCGAAAACGCAACGTTTGCCCGTGTTACCGCATCATGTACAAGACCCGCTACCGACGCCGGAATTCGCCGCAGGTATCCCCCGTTCGCTACACCCACTACGGTGTCGCCAGCTTCAAGGCTCTCAGCAAACTTCTGATCAACCTCTATCAGGGTCTGGCCAACTAGAACCCTGTCGCCCGTCCGAAGAACATGTTTGTCTGGCATTGACCTATTCTGCTCTGTGTGACCAATCAAACCGACACCGACCCGTTTTACTTCCGCCAACTGCTTAGTGGCCGCGACTTCGCCATCGATGATCCGCTTGCTAGTCAGATGGTCAACTACGCCTACCTCATCGGAGACAAATTGACGCATCAGTGTCTTCTTGTTGATCCGGCCTATGCAGTTGAGGACCTTGTACGCATCGCCCAAGAAGACAATATGACGATTACAGGCGTGCTGGCATCGCATTACCACCCCGACCATGTCGGTGGCTCAATGATGGGTCACACAATTGAGGGCGTCGCCGCACTTCTCGAGCGGCATCAAGTGCCCGTCCATGTCAACGCCAACGAGGCACCTTGGGTGCTAAGGACAACGGGGATCTCTGAGTCGGACCTCTGCACCCACTCAGGTGGTGACAAGATCTTGGTCGGCAGCGTGGAAGTTACAATGGTTCACACCCCCGGGCACACTCCTGGCAGCCAGTGCTTTTTGGCACATGGTTGCCTCTTTTCTGGTGACACTCTTTTTCTCGAAGGTTGCGGTCGCACTGACCTACCGGGTAGCGACCCATCGATGATGTACGACAGCCTCAACGTTTTGGCACAACTACCTGATGCGACAGTTGTATTTCCGGGACATGCGTACTCAACGCCGACTGAGATGTTGCTTTCAGATGTAAAATCTATGAACTACGTTTTCAAACCGAAAACAAGGGAAGACTGGATGGCATGGTTCGGTGGTGCAGGTTGACATCTAGTCAAAATTCTTTCAAAGAACCGCGCTCGTAATCGCACTGATTCCGCTCAACGCCAACAACACCAGCACCAGCCTTTGGAAACGCTTTCCTTGCATGTAAGGACGCGCTAACAGCCCAAGTTTCAGCGCTATAAACAAAACTGGAAGCGCTAACAAACATGCCAACAATGCATCGGAGGTTACTTTTTTGGCAGCAACGAAAAAGATAAATGAGCCGAGCCCCACTACAGCAAACACTCGATTGATCGTCGCCCGAAACTGGTCGGGTTCAAGGCGTCTGGCTTGCAACAAAATGACCAAGGGCGGACCATTTGTGGACAACGCTGTTGCAAGCACGCCGCTAATGACGCCCACGATCCACTCGTGGTGTCTCACTCTGTCTTTCAAAGTTATTCCCCTTGCTAACAAAAGCGTGGCAATAACAATGACCGTCCCCAAAAGAACTCGCAAGGTGTCCTGACTGAAGGTAATAAAAACAAACAACCCAAAGGGCATCCCACAAAAGGAGGCGACTGTGAGTCTTTTGGCAAGTGCAACATCAGCAGCAGTTCGATCACGCACTGCTTGATATGAGGCAGATACCAAGCCCACGACGGTGGAAACCACAACTGCAACTTGGGGATCAACAATCAACGTCATCATCGGCATGGACAAAAGCGCGAAACCGAAACCAGAAATTGACTGCACTCCCGCAGCAAAAGCAACTACCGCCACTATCCCCAAAATCTCAAGGGCGCTCAATACAGCCTCAAATGATGCATCAACACGCCTTGAGACTAGAACGAGAAGGACTTCTTGGGCGGGATTAGTGAACAACAACCGAGTGCAAACGCCTAATATGACTGCCTTTTAGTTGAACATTTCGTACACTTAGAACATGAGTTTTGACCTCTCGCCCTTAACTGAGGGACTCTCTATCAATGCCGAACGTTTGATGTCGCGTATTGATGAACTGGCTCAGGTATGTCCCATTGATGGGGGCGGCAATTGTCGCCTCGCACTCACGACCCAAGACAAATTAGGCCGTGATCTCGTCATGAGTTGGATGCAAGATTTAGGGCTAAGCATCAAAATCGACACGATTGGCAATGTCACCGGCACATGGGACGTGGGCTCAGGTGCACCTGTAATGACTGGATCACATATTGACACCGTCCGCACCGGTGGACGCTTTGACGGAAACTATGGAGTGCTTGCAGGTCTTGAAGTTATCGAAACGTGTCAAACCCTTGGCCTCAAGTTAGAGCGACCCTTGGCAGTCACGTTTTTCACCAACGAAGAAGGTGCGAGATTCGCGCCCGACATGCTTGGCTCATTGGTTTATGTCGGGGGGATGCAAACCGAGGTTGCCCTTGATGTTATTGCAATCGACGGTGCAAGGCTCGGCGATGAACTCGTATCAATTGGGTATAACGGATCGATGCCCTGTCCTGGAGTTATACCTCACGCTTTTATCGAATTGCATATCGAGCAGGGACCCCTACTTGAATCCCAGGGTTTTGTTATTGGTGCCGTGACAGGGGTGCAAGGGATTAGTTGGCAAGAAGTCGTGATCGATGGTCAGAGTAACCACGCTGGCACAACTCCGATGTCGCTGCGCCATGACGCCGCTTACATAGCCGCGCGCATAACAGTTTTCCTGCGTGAACTTGCTTTGCGCTTTGGCGGCAATCAGGTTTGCACGGTTGGCAAGATTGATCTCTTCCCAAACTTGGTCAATGTCTTGGCGGCTAAGGCAACCATGACGCTAGATGTTCGCAATACAGACGATGAATTGCTTCAACAAGCGGAAAAAGAGATTTCACAATTTTTACAAGTACTTGCTGCTGAGGAATCAGTCACCGTGACATCTCGTCAACTCGTACGATTTGATCCCGTAGTTTTTGATGAGCGCGTGATCAAAATGGTGGAGACAATTTCGCAACAAAACGGACACTCGGTCCAACGCATGCCGTCAGGGGCAGGACATGATGCCCAGATGTTGGCGCGTGTATGTCCTTCAGGAATGATTTTTGTACCTAGCGTCAAAGGCATCAGCCATAATGCTGCTGAATTTACGCATACATCAGATCTAATCGCAGGGGCCAATGTTTTGTTGCACGCAATGGTTGCCTTGACTAATCACAAGTTCACACTCCTAGAGGCTGCGTCATGAGTCGAGTTGTAACAGTTGGGGCGGCACAACTTGGTCCAATACAGCGAGACCACACCCGTGCAGAGGTCGTCAAACGCCTACTCGTACTAATGACCGAGGCGGCAAACAAATCTTGCGATCTTGTCGTGTTTCCAGAGCTGGCTTTGACGACATTTTTCCCCCGTTGGTTTGAGCCAGATATCACCAAAGCAGATCACTTTTATGAAACTCAGATGCCGTCAAAATTTACCCAACCCCTATTTGACGCGGCTCGCTCACTGGGTCTTGCCTTCTGCCTCGGGTATGCCGAACTCACTCCAGATCGACATCGCTACAACACCCAAGTACTCGTCGGCAAGAACGGCGAAACTATTGCCAAATATCGCAAGATTCATGTGCCTGGGCATGAGCACCACGAACCAGACCGCCCTTTCCAACATGCCGAGCGCTACTACTTTGAGCCGTCACCAGATGGCTTCGGGGTCTGGAATGCCTTTGATGGACGAATTGGCATGATGATTTGCAACGACCGCCGCTGGCCAGAGGCTTATCGGGTTATGGGACTCAAAGGAGTCGAAATGATTCTTTGTGGCTACAACACTCCTCTCCACTACGCACCTGATCCAACACAGGACCGACTGCAAAGCTTTCATAATTCGCTCGTCATGCAGTCTGGTGCATATCAAAATGGCACATGGGTAATTGGTGTTGCCAAATGTGGTCTCGAAGAAGGCGTAGCCAGCCTTGGCGAGAGTGCCATTATTGCTCCGTCGGGAGAAATCATGGCACAGGCAGTTACGACTGACGACGAGTTGGTGACGCACAAATGTGATTTGGATTGGTGCAGCAACTACAAAAAAACTCTTTTTGATTTTGATCGCTATCGTCGACCCGAGATGTATCTACCGATAACCACACAACGTGGAGTGGTGATTGACTGAAATGACATTTAATACTCACGGCCTCGTGTGCGCCCATCATCATTTGTACTCATCGCTTGCCCGCGGAATGCCAACAGGCGAGTCTGCGGTGGATTTTTTGTCAATATTGAAGACCGTTTGGTGGAGGCTTGATGTGGCACTTGATCTTGACATTATTTATTGGTCCGCTGCGCTTGGTGCTGCAGAGGCTGTCCTGTCAGGAACCACCGCAATCATCGACCACCACGAATCCCCCAATGCAATTGAAGGAAGCCTGGACGCAATCGCTGCAGGCTGCGCTCTTGTTGGTGTGCGAACCAATCTCTGTTATGGAGTGACCGACAGATGGAATGACCGTTCGACTCTTTTGACTGACGGCGAACAACCACGATCAATGACTGATGGCGCTCGTCGTGGTCTCCTGGAGTGCGACCGCTACTTGTCGACAGGGGCAACGGGCATGGTTGGTGTACATGCTTCATTTACATGTAGCGATGAGACAATAGAGGCAGCAGCAGATCTGGCGATTCGTCACGACACAGGGGTGCACGTTCACGTCGCCGAAGGACAGGCTGATTCACGGGCGGCAAGCAGATTAAAAGACTTTGCGTCGGACAAATGGTTGTTGGCGCATTGTGTAAACCTTGACCAAGAATTATCCGGAACAATTGTGCATAATGCCCGCTCCAACATGAATAACGGTGTTGGGTATGCCCATCCTGCAAGCCGAAGCAACCTTGTTGTGCTCGGGACAGATGGTATCGGCGGTGATATGCAAGAAGAATCCCGCATTGCGTACGCACGACTACGCGAATCGGATGTGACCCAAACCCCAGAGACCGTATGGCGGTGGCTGCAAAATGCAGAAAAAATTTTTCCTCAAGTTGCCAACGACACCGTTACATGGAACTATGACCACATGGACTCGCCTTGGCATACGGCTTTTACGACTTCAAATAATGCCGTGGATGTAACCATAAATAACAAGACGGTTGTCGCTAACTCAATGCTTGTTACTTGCGATCTTGTAGAAATTCGTTCGAAGGCTGCTGAAGCCGCTCAACGACTGTTTGAAAGGTTGTAGAGGAAAATATGCCTATTTACCTTCCTGAAACTCTTGATGAGGCCTTGCATATGTTGAATGTAGTTCCCGATGCCCAAATACTGGCGGGTGGCACAGACTTCATGGTTGAGGTGAATTTTAATAAGCATGGCGTCCACGACGTGATTGCGCTTCGCCGCGTCAATGACCTAAAACAGTGGAGTGTTGACGCAGCAAAAGGGGTCGTGACCATTGGTTCAGCAGTTCCGTATGCAGACATGGAGCATGGTCAACTGGCACAACTTTTTCCTGCTCTCGCTGAAGCGGCGCGTACTGTCGGATCACCACAAATACGTGCAGCCGGAACACTCGGTGGCAATTTGGGCACTTGCTCTCCTGCCGGGGACGCTCTACCCGTTCTCTTTGCCCTCAATGCTGACATCAACGTGGCGTCATCACGTCAAACTCGCACTATTCCGATTGCAGATTTTATGACGGGACCAAAACAAAATGCTTTGGCCAAAGACGAACTCATCCTCTCGATTGACATTAAAACTGTTGATGGTTGGCAGGGTTACGCCAAAGTTGGCACCAGAAACGCAATGGTCATCTCGGTTGCATCGGCTTCACTTGTTCTGGATAAAAAAAATAATTCATCGCGTATTGCCCTTGGTTCTGTTGGCCCAACGATTATTCGTTGTTTTCAGGCGGAGGAATGGCTGAAATCTGTACATGATTTTTCTACCAACCAGGTTGTTGCAGAGTCAATTGCAACTGAATTCGGCGCCCGCGTCAGCCAGGAATCTCGGCCCATTGACGATCACCGATCAACTGCAGAGTACCGTCGCCACGCGGTAGGCGTACTCGCTAGAAGACTTCTCCAAAGGGGCTGTGGCCGATGAGTGAAACCGAAATCTATTCGCTAAGAGTGAATGGCAAGCAACTTGAAGTTGTTGATTCATGGCTTGGTGAAAGTCTTTTATATGTCCTGCGTGAGCGTCTTGGATTGCCAGGCTCCAAAGGAGCATGCGAACAGGGTGAGTGCGGGAGTTGCACGGTAGTAATCGATGGTGCGGCAGTTTGTAGTTGTTTAGTTTTGGCTGCAAGTGCAGTTGATGCGGACATCAAAACGATTGAGGGTTTTTCTGACGGGGAACTGACCGATGTACAGCAAGCCTTTATTGACGAAGGTGCTGTGCAATGTGGATTTTGTACCCCTGGCTTGATCGTCGCGGTGCATCACCTACTGGAAAATACTCCCCAACCCACGGAGATTAAAGTAAAAGAGGCACTATCAGGAAATCTTTGTCGTTGCACTGGCTATGGACGAATCTTTGCAGCAGTTACCCGCGTCATTGAGCAAAGAGCACAGCAGTGAAGTCTGCATCGGTTCGAACCCGTCGCGAGATTCTTGGTGCATCAGCATTGAGGCCAGATGGTGGTCCCAAGGTGCAAGGATCCTTTGCATTTTCCTCTGATGTATGGGCCGACAACATGCTGTGGGGTGCAACTCTTCGATCTCCACACCCCTATGCGCGCATTATCTCTGTTGATATCTCTGAGGCACTCAAGATAATTGGAGTGGAGTCGGTTCTCACCGCCGAGGACGTTCCGGGTAAACTGACATATGGTCTGATTGATGCAGATCAGCCGGTCTTTGCGTCAGGGGTCGTTCGATACATGGGTGAACCCGTCGCTGCAGTTGCAGCAGACCACCCCGAAACCTGTCGTCGCGCTCTAGCTGCCATCAGAGTTGAGTACGAGGTCTTTGAACCCCTTATTAATCCTGAAGATTCAATATCTGGCTCGTTTCCCGCCATTCATCCCAACGGCAATCTGTTGCGCCATCAACGCGTTGTGTGTGGCGACAAGGATGCAACGGGACAAATTGTCGTGGAGTGCGAATATGAAATTGGAATGCAAGACCAGGCGTTTCTTGGTCTAGAAGCGGCTCTTGCGATTCCAGATCAAGACGGTTTAGGCGTTGAGATGATTGTCGCCACCCAGTGGCTGCATGAAGACCGAAAGCAGATTGCATTGTGTCTTGGGATACCGGAAAACAAAATCCGTTTGACGCTTGGTGGCGTAGGTGGCGCTTTCGGTGCACGTGAAGACATCAGCCTGCAAGTTCACGCAAGTTTATTGGCTCTCCGCACAGGCCGTCCGATAAAAATGCAATACAGCCGAGAGGAAAGTTTCTTTGGTCATGTCCACCGCCATCCAGCAAAGATTTGGATTCGACATCACGCGAGCGCCGAGGGGATGATAATTAAAATCGAAGCCAGAATGGTCTTTGACGGCGGTGCCTATGCATCCACATCGGGAGCAGTCTTGATTAATGCTGTTACGCATATTCAAGGCCCGTATCGCTGCGCTAATGCCGTTGTGGACGGGTTTGCCGTACGCACGAATAATCCCCCGTGTGGTGCGATGCGTGGCTTCGGAGTCGTGCAGGCTTGCTTTGCCCATGAGAGTCAAATGGACAAGATCGCAATTGCGTGTGGTCTTTCCCCTGTTGAAGTTCGCCTTCGCAATGCGATGCGTATCGGTGACAAACTGATCACAGGACAACCAGTCGAGAGCGTGGCACCAGTTGAACGTTGCATTCGCGAGACGGACGCAATCCCGCTGCCTCCCAATATGACACTCTCACCCCATGAACTATCGATACCTGGTGGCTCTGGTCGTACGGCGGACCGTCAACACATCGTTCGAGGGGTTGGCTGGGGCGTATCCATAAAAAACCTGATGTACAGCGAAACCTTTGATGACTTTGCAACCGCTCGCTGTCGGCTACAAGATGGCATAGTCACATTAAAATTTGCGACAGTCGAAGTTGGACAAGGTTTCGTCACTATCGCCCCACAAATTGCGCGTTCGGTGCTCGGAGTTGACACGGTTTTCGTGGACCCAACCGACACTTTGATTGGGTCTGCAGGGTCAACATCTGCCTCCCGGCAAACATGGATGAGCGGTGGAGCAGTTGACGGCGCATGCCGACTTGTGCGAGAGCGTTTATTCGAGCATGTCGCCAGCCAACACAATATTGATCCCCTACAACTTGAGATTGATGACACAGACATCGTCGACACACTCGGAGATTTACGAATTTCAGTAGCACAAGCCTCATCTGGAGTTTTTTTTGAGGAAACTTTTGAGCATCACCATCGCCCCACTACAGACCTTGATGCAAATGGTCAGGGTAATTGTCACGTTGCGTTTGCTTTTGTGGCTCACAGAGCTGTTGTTGATGTTGACACCGAGCTCGGTCTTGTCAAAGTTGTCCAGATTGCAACCGCCCAAGATGTGGGTCGAGCGCTAAATCCCCTATCGGTTCTTGGGCAAATCGAAGGTGGCATCGCCCAAGGACTTGGATTGGCAGTAATGGAAGAAATTTTGATGGTGGACGGGATCGTAAAGAATCCAAGTTTTACCGACTACCTTTTGCCAACCGCACTGGATGCACCTGATGTGGTTGCAGTGCTTGTCGAAGAGCCAGATCCGCAAGCGCCACTCGGCGCTAAAGGCGTCGGAGAACCACCGTGTATATCTGTGACTCCAGCAATTGCGGCAGCAATTCGCGATGCAACCAGTAGACCCATTACGCGCGTCCCAGTAAGACCAAGCGATATTTGTTTTTAGCTACGACCAAATTTTTCACAATCGCTATGCTTGGCCGAATGTCTATCGGGTTCGCAGCCAGCTGTGCAGCTGTATTATTTACAAGTGTTCTCTACGGGTGTGGTTCAGATTCAGTAAGTTCATCACGAGGCGAACAGCTCCCAACGGTGCGGGTGATATCAGCCGATAATGCCTACGAACCGCGCGACATATCTGTTGCTGTTGGCCAATCTATTGAGTGGACAAATATCGGCAACAACCTGCACGACATCAGGATAAAAAAGGGTCCATCGAATTTTGGCATCGACGACAAGGCCTTCGAACCCCTCACAGGCACCTATTCCTATGCGTTCAAGAAGACAGGAATGTTCGTCTACTATTGCACTATTCACGGAACAGCGAGCGGCAAAGGGATGGCGGGCACAATAAAAGTGACCGACTGATGTCTCAAGAAAACTGGCTACCAAGGTAAAGGAACCTATGAAAAAAACATTCACACTCATTTTATTAGCCGTTATTGCAACGGTGTTGGTGTCTTGCGGCGATGATTCCTCCGAGTCCGACCCGACCATCAAAAGGGTTCCAGCAGATTTTAAAACAATCCAGGCAGCAGTCGATGTCGCTGTTGCTGGTGATCTGATTTTGATTGACAAAGGTACCTACTCGGAGGCAGTAACAGTTGAGACAGACAACATCGTTATTCGCGGACTTGATCGCAATGAGGTAATCCTTGAAGGCAACTACACGCTCGACAATGGCATTCGCATCGTAGGCGCCAAAGGAGTAGTTGTTGAGAACATGACCGCACGCAACTACAGAGCAAACGGATTTTTCTGGACAGGTGTTGACGGGTACCGTGGCTCTTACCTGACTGCTGTCCGCAATGGCGATTACGGGATATACGCCTTTGACTCCGTCAATGGTGTTTTCGAACATAGCTATGGCGGTGGTAGTCCAGATGCAGGTTTTTACATTGGGCAGTGCAGACCATGCAACGCAGTTTTAAATGATGTCATTGCCGAAAATAACGGGCTCGGATATTCAGGCACGAATGCCTCTGAAAATTTGGTTATCGCCAATTCAACCTTCCGCTTTAATCGTGCTGGAATCGTTCCCAACTCTCTTGATAGCGAAAAACTCAGCCCTCAAGAAAGCAACATCATTGTTGGAAACCTGGTGTACTCAAATAACAACCCCAAGACTCCAGCCATAGGTGCAGCTAAATTGGCGATGGGCAACGGCATCCTCGTCGCAGGAGGTAACAAGAATCAGATCCTGCGCAACCGCGTCTGGGATCATGACATTACCGGCATCGGGGTTGTACCCAATTCAGATAAATCACTTTTTTGGGTGGCAGGTAACTCGGTTCAAGAGAACGATGTCAGCGATAGCCGTGCTGCTGATCTTGGGTTGACGGCATTAGACGCTAAAGCAAATAATTGTTTTGCGAACAATGTATTTACAACAAGCAAACCTGCTGACATTGAAAACGCTCAACCATGCACTGGTTCTGCCACGGCACCGTTCGACAAAGATCCCCTTCCTCTGGCTGACTTAATCAACCGTGTCAAGCCTGATTCGGGTGACATTAAGAGTGTTCCCGATCCCGGACCCCAGACCAACATGCCAAACGCTGCCAAGGCGAAGGCTGCTCCGATGATAGGTGCACCAACGCCGATAGATATCGCCTCGGTGAAGCTTCCTGCTAAACCGTGATCCGGCGACATTTGGCGTTCTGCCTGCTCGTTAGCATGCTCACGGCATGCGGCAACCAAGAACAATCAAAAACATTTTTAGTGACACAAACATCGGGCAAACAGCATCAGCATGAGTCCTCAGGGATTTCCGAATCAGTGGTCGACCCTGATAACGGTCGCCGTGGCAGTTTTGGGGTGGTTTGCGCTTTTAGCCATCGCAATGAGGACGACCCGATTGTGTTTCCCGATCAACCTGGCATGTCTCACCAACACGACTATTTCGGCGCGACCAGCGTGGCGGCTGCTACAAAGTGGAAATCACTTCTAACAATGCCGAATCTCTGCGACTCAAGTGGTGATCTCTCTGCCTATTGGGCGCCAACTCTTCAGGCAGACCTTGTTGACGTCACCCCAATTGAGATGGCTGTCTACTTTCGCACTCCAACGGGAGCTGACCCGACCCAAGTAGCCGCCCCGCCAAATGGACTTGAATTAATCTCCGTAAGAAGTGGCTGGACATGCGTGCGCACCGACACTCCACAAAAAAAGATGCCCTTGTGCCCATCACCGTCACTCACTCGGCTCGTCCTTGAGTACCCAGATTGCTGGGATGGAAAACACTTGTCTTCTTCTGACCATCGTTCACATGTCGCATCATCGGTTGATGGTCAGTGCCCGAGCACTCATCAAACACTTATTCCTCAAATGGCCACGGAGATACGCTATGAGCTTAAAAACTTCCCCAAAGATACCCAGTATTCACTGTCTTCTGGAAAAATTGAGGATGCCCACGGTGACGCAATATTGGTCTGGAATCAAGAAGTCTTAAAGAAAGAAATCCGATCGTGCATCTTTCGGAGGGTTAATTGTGACCTTACGTGGTTCACTGCAATTCAAGGCTGACACTACGGCGCGGTCAGACTCTAACGCCGTCTAAGACCTTTTCTGTGTATTCGTTGGCAAAAGTTCGTGCCGGATCGATCCGATTGCGTAGTTGCAGAAATTCTCCAAATAATGGATACAGACTCTCAAAATCTTGCGCGTCGCGAAAATGTATCTTGCCCCAGTGAGGTCTGCCCTCATGGTTCTTCATGATTGCCTCAACGTCCTTGAAATATGGCAGAAAATCCATCCCCTTGTAAATATGGACCGCAATATACGCCGAGTCGCGACCGTAAGACGTTGACAAAGCCATATCATCAGCTTTCGTAAAACGAACCTCAACAGGAAAATTTAGGAAGTAACCCCGTTGGTTCACCATTGCTCGCACCTCATTGAGCGCCTCAACAAGATGCGCCCGCGGAATTGAATATTCCATTTCATAAAACTTGACGAGACGGGTACTAGCAAAAACTTTGAAACTTTTGTCTATGTATTCACGTCCACCAGACGACGGCAGAGCCTTAGCCAAGCGCGGTATCCATTGGGGTCGCATTCGGCCGACCGCACAAACTGCACCAAATCCATAATTCTCGATTACAACTTTATCCAACCAGCCACGAACTATCGGCTGGGGCGAAACCGCATCTTCAGTGCGATTATTCCGTTTCGTTAGTGCCCAGCCCGTATGCGGCACCCAAAAAAACTCAAAATGGTCATTGGTGTTGACATGCATATCTATTTCTTCCAATACCTGATCAACTCTCATCGGTTTTTCTAATGCACGCAGATGAAAAGCTGGCACTGCTTGCAGAGTGAGTTGCGTCAAAACACCAAGTGCACCGAGCCCGACCCGACCCAATCGCAGAATTTCTGGGTTTGTAGAGTCATTGGTCTCGACAACATCACCCATCGCGTTGATGAAGCGCATCCCTACAACTTGACCCGCAAGTCCTGTCAAATGTTGTCCTGTGCCGTGTGTGCCCGTTGAGATCGCCCCTGCCACGGTTTGATAAGTAATGTCTCCGAGGTTTGGCAATGCTAGGCCGTGTTCATCGAGCAATAAATTGAGGTCAGCCAAGGTTGTCCCCGCATGAACCGTGACTCGGCGACTCGCAGCGTCAACACCAACGATGCCGGACAGGTTATTTATGGAAAGTAGCCGACCTTGAGTGAGAGCGATTGAGGTAAAACTGTGACCTGAGCCCACAACCTTGACTTTTTCATCCCGCTCGTGCGCGGCTTTCACAACTTGGGCGACGGCTTGCTCGTCACGGGGCTTCTCAATAGACAAAGGATGAGCGGTCTGGTTCTTGGCCCAGTTCTTCCATGTGACCATCGCTAAAACATCCTCACCTGACAATTGTATGTCAATAGGCGCTTCTCGTCTCGTCCTGCGGCTTCGTTGCCTGCGCCAAGGGACAATAAGATTACAACGGTCACTAGCAAAGGATCTTTTATGCCCACTCAAATACCTCATGTCAATTACCTCGTCTTGGGAGATCGCCCCCATTTGGTCGCCAATGAGTGCTTGTCTTGCAAGGCTCGCTTCTTTGACCGCAGAAATGCTTGTGCCAACTGTTCTGGTACAGAGTTCAAAACTGTCGATATCGGCACCAGTGGCATCGTTCGATCCTTCACGATCGTGACTTTTGCCGCGCCAGGAGTGCCGGTGCCTTTTGTGGCAGCCATCATTGACTGCGAGGGAACGAGCGTGCGAGGTAATATTGTCAATGCCGATCCTACGCCTGAGAAGATCACCTTGGGAATGAAAGTGCGGCTCGTCACCACTTCGTTGGGCTCTGACGATGATGGTGTTGAAGCTATTGGCTTTGGTTTTGAACCCGCATAAATATTTTTGAAATAATTCACAACAACAACCACAACGAAATTGGAGAACATAATGGCTGCAGACGACATTTACATCCTTGGAATTTACATGACGAAATTTGGAAAGCACACTGACAAAGATGTTGTTGACCTTGCTTCCGAGGCGGTCTTAGCGGCGCTTAAAGATGCTGGCGTGACGATGAAAGACATGGGAATCATGGCCGCTGGCTGTCTTATGGGTCAGGGAAGCATTGGTCAAATGATTCAAAAACAAGTTGGACAAACCGGAATCCCCGTTTACAACGTCGCTAACGCATGCGCGACCGGAGCCACCGCCCTGCGCACGGCAATAATGGCCGTCAAGGCTGGTGAATGCGACATGGGACTTGCTGTGGGCGTAGAAAAACTTGCTGGCGTTGGGCTTCTCGGTGGTGGCGGTCGTGCCAAAACAGACGGCAACAAATGGTCCCCTGCAGGTCGTTTTGGAGCAGTTGCACCTACGGATGGCCGGATCGGAACGGACACCATGCCTGGAACGTTTGCTCAAGTAGGAATGGAATACGGGCACAAGTACGGCGGGGCAACCTTTGAGTTGTTTGCCAGAATCTCGGAAAAAAATCACTTTCACAGCACATTGAACCCCCTCGCTGCCTACAGCAAGGCAATGAGTGTCGAAGAGATCATGGGTGACATCATGATTTCCTACCCAAATACACGCCCGATGTGTTCGGCAAACTGTGATGGTGCGGCTGCCGCCGTTGTCGTTAGCGGCACCAAACTCAAAACCCTTTCGCTCGAACAAAAGCGTCGCGCAATCAAAGTGTCTGCCTCTATTTTGACAAGCGATCCCTATCAAGAGGCGTGCCAGGTATTGCCCGATGTAAACACACTTACAAGGATCGCTGCAAAACAAGCCTATGAAAAAGCCGGTGTTTCGCCCCAGGACCTGAACTTAATTGAGTTGCATGACTGCTTCGCAACTGCCGAACTAGTGCATTATGACAATCTCATGCTGTGCCCAGAAGGTGGAGCAGTCGACTTTTTCAATTCGGGTGCGACATGGCGTACAGGTTCGAGTCCTGTCAATGTGTCAGGTGGGCTTGAGTCCAAAGGTCACCCGATTGCTGCCACTGGTATCGCCAATATTTGGGAAGTCTGTCATCACCTAAGAGGCGAGGCCGGACCACGTCAGATAGAAGGCGCAAAAGTTGGGCTCGCTCATGTCATCGGCTTGGGCTCTGCCTGTGGGATTCACATCTTGGAGAAATCAGCGCTCTAATTTTTCATAATGCAGTCTTCCTGTCGTCACAAGAATCAAGAGTCCTGCCAACAACATTGCAATTACTGAGAGCAAGTTGAAACCAATTGCCCTGCGAATAAAGCCACTTGAAAATCCGGCGATGCCTCCACACAGGCTCATCATCAGGTCGGCTGCCCCTTGAACTGTCACGCGTGACTCAGGCACTACCGAATCCACCAGAAGACTTGAACCGCCAATCAAACCGAAACTCCATCCAATGCCCAACAACCACAATGCTGGAAACAAAAGCAGCGATGAATCACCCGCTAGCGCAGCAAGAAGTGCCGCGCACACCAGCAAAATTCCCCCAACAAGAATTGTTTGCAGTCTTCCCTGTTTATCGCTATAGCGCCCCACTATTGGGCTGAATGCATACATTCCCGCAATGTGGAGAGAGATTACATAGGAACTAAGCCCCTCGTGTCCGTGGGTCTTCAAATGCAGCGGGGTCATCGTCATTATCGCCACCATTGTTGCCTGCGACACGACCATCGCCAATAACGCAATACGCCCATTGGGAGTTGAGCCAATATTTCGCAGTGCCTCAAGTAATCGTGGAGAGGTGACCCCAACTGTCGCCTGAGACCGCAAACCACCACTAACTTCGAGTGGATCTGGACGCAAGCGGAAAAACACGTTTAACCCCGCCCCGATAAAAAAGACAGCAGCGAAAATCCACGGACCTGTGTACTTTTGCCAGCCGAACCACTCCTGACCAGCCCATTGAGCTGGCACAACGAGAATTGGGCCAAGAACCGCTCCAAATGTTGATGCAAATAGGATTTTGCTCATTGCTTGACCGCGTTCGTTAGGACCAGCAAGATCTGTTGCTGCGTAGCGTGCCAAAAGATTTGCTGCTTGTCCATTTCCATACAAAAAAAGTCCAACCAGAAATATCAACAAAGAAGATCGCTCAACTCCGAATCCTGCAATCAGGCCCCCAACAAGGGCCAACGAATATCCTGTCTGTAGTCCAATTCGCCTGCCCGACCTGCTCATTATTCGTGCCAACATCTGAGACATAAAAGCAGAACCAGTTGTCACGATTGCAGTTGCGATTCCTCCCCAAGGCGTGTCTTGCCCGAGGATACTTTGCACAACGAAGGCGCCAACTGTGACAGCCGAAGCAAGCGCGGCTGACGCCACGAGTTGACCAGCCACCAGCACTCTGAGGGTTTGACGCTGCACTTGAACTAGGTCTGGAGGCTGCACCGCCAAATTGTAGTGACCACGACGTATTGGGTGCGGTCCTAAGTTAGATGGTGTCGAAGGGGGGACTTGAACCCCCACGCCCTTGCGAGCGCCGGCCCCTTAAGCCGGTGCGTCTGCCTATTCCGCCACTTCGACAAGTTCTTGAGATGTTACCGACTGATAATCAGACCGCCAACAAAAAGCCAAGTGCCACCACCGTTGTTAACCAAGTGAAGGCTAAAACCGTGGTGATGCGATTCAGGTTACGCTCCGCTGCCGCTGAGCCCACCGAGGCTCCCCCACCGCCACCAAACATGTCAGATAGACCGCCACCCTGACCACTATGCAACAGCACACCCACGATCAACGAAAACATCGATACGACGTTTACTGCAACAGTTATATACATCACGATGTTTCGCACGGTTGTAAAGTCTACGCTTTGATTTCTGGAAAATGGCACGCCGAAACGCAACCATCTCCCCTGTCCATTAAGTCAGGCTCCAGTTTCTCGCAGATATCTTGGGCTTTCCAACAACGAGTTCGAAACCGACATCCAGACGGCGGATCAATCGGCGACGGCACATCACCGGTCAGCAGAATGCGCGTTTTTCGATCAGTTCCCGTCTTGGCCACTGGTACCGCCGACATCAGCGCCTTAGTGTACGGATGAGTGGCATTGGCATAGATGACCTTCGAGGAACCCATTTCAACGATTTTGCCAAGATACATCACGGCCACTTTGTCGGCAATATGGCGAACCACCGAAAGGTCATGGGCGATGAACACAAAGGCGATTCCAAGATCTCTTTGCAGATCCTCCAACAGATTCAATATTTGGGCTTGTATAGAGACGTCCAAAGCGGACACAGGTTCATCCGCGACGATAATTTTTGGCTGGAGCGCAAGCGACCTCGCAATACCTATGCGTTGTCTCTGGCCACCTGAGAATTCATGTGGGAAGCGATTGTAATGTTCAGGATTTAATCCAACGAGTTCCAACAGTTCTTTTACCCGCAATACTTCGTCCTTTTTACTCACAGTCTTTTGAATCTGCATTGGAGTAGCAATGATTTGTCCTGCACTATGCCGTGGATTTAATGAATTGTAGGGATCTTGAAAAATGATTTGTATATCTCGTCGAACTTTTTGAAGACCTGCACCTCTCAATTTTGTGATATCAACGCCATTGAGCACGATTGATCCACTATCAACATCGATTAAACGTGTGAGTATCCTGGCTAATGTGGATTTCCCACAACCAGATTCTCCGACGATTCCTAGCGTTTGTCCTGCTTCAACTGAAAGCGATACTCCGTCAACTGCTTTCACCTGCCCAGTCGGTCTATGGAGCAGTTTTGATGTCCCAGTAGCGAAATATTTCTTAAGGTCTGTGACTTCAAGAAGTGGAGACATTACACGTCACTCACTGAGTTGCTTTTAATTATCTCATCAGGCAAGTGGCAAGCAACATTACTTTTGCCAACCAAGCGCAGTTCTGGTTTGTCCGTATTGCATTTACTTTGATCACCCAATTGATGCGAACAGCGGGGACGGAATGCACACCCGCCAGGGAGATTAATGAGAGACGGTGGAACGCCCAGAATCGACTTCAAGGAACCTCGTGAACTGTTCTCCAAACTGTGCACTGAACGCATTAAGCCCTGCGTATATGGATGACTGGGCGCTTCAAAGAGCGATGTCACGGTTGAACTTTCCGCCGCTCTCCCAGCGTACATAACCATGACTCGTTGAGCCGTCTCTGCCACAACTCCGAGGTCGTGGGTTATCAGAATCACCGCTGAATCACTTTGCTCCCGAAGAGATTGAATCAGATCCAAAATCTGGGCTTGCACCGTGACATCAAGTGCCGTAGTCGGCTCGTCGGCGATCAACAATTTTGGATCGTTGACCAAAGCAATCGCAATCACGATTCGTTGCCGCATGCCACCAGAAAATTCGTGCGGGTAACTCTTTATTCTTTTTGCAGCCTCAGGAATGCCGACTTTATCGAGTGCATTGAGCACGATCCGATTGACCTCGCTCTTAGATGCGTCGGGGTGATGCACTAAATAGGCCTCCCCGATCTGGTGTCCAACCGTATAAAAAGGGTTCAATGCACTTAATGGATCCTGAAAAATCATTGCGATTTCACGACCACGAATTCTGGTCATCTCTGCCTCAGACAACTTCAGCAAATCAACGCCATCAAACAAAATTTCGCCTTTTACAATCACTTCCGTCGCAAAATTCAAGCGCAGAATCGCATTCACCATCACGGATTTTCCGGATCCACTCTCTCCAACGATGCCGATGGACTCACCATGCTCAACATCGAAAGAAATTCCATCTACAGCACGAACTAATCCTTCTCTCGTATTGAAACTTACCTGCAGGTCCCTGATGGACAAAAGTGGTACTTTGCTGTTCATCAGTATGTCCTGACTCTTGGGTCAAGAAATCCGTACAAGATATCAACCAAGGCATTTGCGATTACGATAAATGTCGCAGCGACCAAGGTTGTCGCTACCAATATTGATAAGTCCGAATCATTTACAGCCATGATTGACAGCTTGCCCATTCCCGGCAAACTAAAAACGCTCTCGGTAATAACTGCTCCGCCTAAAAGGGCCGCAAAATCTAGGCCTGCAATAGTTACGATTGGCAACAACGCCGCTCTCATCACGTATTTAACGATCAGAGTTCGGCGTTTCAGTCCCTTGGCTAATCCCAGCCTTACAAACTCTTCATTCATCACCTCTAAAATTCCGTTTCGCGTTAGTCGGATGTATGAACTTGCAGAAACGACTGCCAACGTAAACCACGGGAGTATCAATGACATAAACCACTTCGCAGGGTCGGCAGTTATCCCTTCATAGCGCGGGAAAGGCAACAGGCCTGTCCAAATAACAAACACCATTATTCCTAAAAGTCCAATAAAAAATGTCGGCAAACTTATCCCTATCACCGAGAATCCAGTCGCCAGCCGATCAGGCCATCTGCCACGCTTGAGAGCCGCCATTGTTCCGAGCCCGATACCGATCAACATCCACAGCACAAAGGCTCCAAGTGCTACCGACGCCGTGACAGGTAAAGTCCGCGTAATCAGGTCGGTCACACACTGATGCTTGCGAAACGAATAACCAAGTGATGGAGCGGGACAATGGACACCCTCACCGGCACCATAGGTCCGTCCCGAGACAATCCCCTTTAAGAAGTTGCCATATTGCTCGGGAATAGATTTGTCATAACCCAAACGCACACGATTCTGGGCGATGACTTCTGGTCTGCAGTTCTTGCCACAAGTGAGAGCAGCGGGATCACTCGGCAATGCGGCAAATATCACATACGTAAACGCACTGACGACAAAGAGTAAAATAACCGCAAAAAATAAACGGCGGCAAACAAAGGACAGCATGCAATTTTTTACTTTAAGAGGTGTTCTGAAATTGTCACCTCAGAACACCTCCAAAAGTCTCCAGTCCTATTCGGCTAGGCCGATTGCACCAACGTTGTACCAACCAAATGGCAACCACTGATAGGCATTTCGAACACGGGATCCCACCAGGTTCTGAGCCTTAGTGAAAGAGCCAGGAACAGCCCATGCCTGATCCAACACGTACTGGTTGGTTTCTTGCCAGAGTTTGGCTTGCTTGACTCGGTCTGTTTCCCCCTTGGCGAGGTTTACTTGTTCACTAAAGGCTGCGTAGGCGGGATCTTCCCAGTTCTGACTGTAGTTGAAACCACCTTCTTTGGTGAACAGTTCCGGCACAACCGTTGAAGCGTTGTTCCAGTCCGCGGCCCAACCAGCTCTCATCAGATCGCCTGGATCCTGATTGATTGTCGCGTAGTACTTGCTGGGCTCAATGGCGTTGTCAATAATCTTGATGCCAACTGCGCCGAGTGAATCAATCCAAATTGATATTAGTTTTGCCCACAAGTCAGATTGGCCGTGGTCGAAACGCAAACCCTGTTCAGTTGCATACTTATGCACTTCTGGACACGAAACCTTTGCCGCATCCATTTTTGCCTGAGCAGCCTCAACATTGGGAGTGCCATCGACATTGAGTCCTTCAGTAACGGTCCCTGGCGTGTAATCAACCGCTAGGAGTGGATTGATGAAGCTGTCGGCAAACACACCCGTGTAAGGACCGCCTGCTGCGGTTCGAAGAGCCTCTCTATCTAGCGCCAGCCAGAATGCTTGACGGACCTCTAGACAAGGAACCTTTTTGATGTTGATCATGGTGTATGAAACAAAGCCGTCAAAGCCGTCAGTACGACGATCCGCGAACTTAGGATCCTCAAAGACCGTTTGAAGATTCTCTGGTTGAATGGTGCCGTAAACGATCGTCATTTGATCATCTCCCGCATCAGCAATCATTCGTTCGTCAATTACTGACTCCTCGAGACCAAATTGCCAACGAATCTCGTCCAAATGAGGCTTTCTTACTGGATCTGAATCTTGGTTCCAGTTGGGATTACGAACCATGACGAGTTCTTTGCCTTCTTCGTATGACTGCACCATGAATGGTCCCGATGAGACTGGCTTCAGAGTGTATTTGTCAGCAGTGTCTTTGGCTTTTGGAACAGGTGCAAACGAAAGGAGCGCAACCGTGTAGTTAAAGTCTGCAACTGGATTCTTGAGATGGAAAGTGATTGTTTTTCCATCTTCAGAGCACTCCACTGCTTTTTCAAATGCCGCCTGCTGGTCAGCAGTTGCGGTGTATGGACCTGGATATTCACCCGCAACATCAAGCATTGACTTGGCGTACAACGGGCCCTCATCTCCTGTCATTTCAGAAGCGAATGTCCGAGAGACTCCGTAGCGAATGTCGTCACACACAATCGCAGCACCGTCTTCGAATGTCACGCCATCACGAAGAGTGAAGTTCCATGTCTTGACATCTTCTGACGGTGTACCTGTGTCTGTTGCGAGGTCAGCGATTAATTCTGTTCCCTTTTTCCCCGCAATTGGTGTATAACTAGTCAAAGTTCGAGTTATGGTCGATCCCAAGAATCCCAGATCTGCACCCGTATAAATTCGTTGTGGGTCAAGATTGGTCGCTCCAGTTGAATGATCAAGGATAAACAATGTTCCACCATCCTTGATGCCCTCATCGGTTGCAGACAAGCCGCCACCTACCGCCGCGTCCCCACCGTCGCTGCTACTTCCACCGCAAGCAGCCAGCAACAGCGCCCCAACAATGAAGGCTCCAATCAATTTTCTTTGATGACTCATATTTCCCCTTTTTTCAGACTTCCCCGTCGACACTACACCAAACAGCTGGCGCCCTATAACTGCTGCTTGTCGCTCTTGGGATCCACTGCATCTCTTAGGCCATCGCCCATCAGATTGAACGCCATGACCAGGATCATAAGGGTGACGCCAGGTATCAGCAAGTACGTCGGATCAACCCTGTAGTACCTAACCGAGTCCCCCAGCATGATCCCCCATGAAGCGGCGGGAGCCATAAGTCCGATGCCCAAAAACGACAGTGATGCCTCTACAGCGACATATCCAGGCAAACTCAAGGTCGCAAAAACGATTACTTGGGCCCATAGATTGGGCAGCAATTGTTTAAAGATCAAATGCCCGTTAGATGCGCCAAATGACTGCGCAGCTTCGATGAATTCACGTTCCCGAAGTGAAAGTACCTGCGCGCGAATTAAGCGCGCCATGTAAACCCAGCCAAATACAGTCAACACCAAAATAATGTAGGTCATCCGAGCGAAATTACCCTCGGGGACACCGATTGACTCTAAGCGCTGGGTCAGGGGTCTGTTAAGGGCAATTATCAACAGCAAGGACGGAAATGCCAGCGTTACATCGGCTAGTCGGGTGATCAGCGAGTCAACGAATCCCTTGCGCAATCCAGCCAGCATCCCCAGAGTTAAACCAACAGAGGTCGTGACAATCGTTCCAATGAACCCAATCAACAGCGACACGCGTGCGCCATACATCAGGCGCCCCAAAATGTCGCGCCCAGTCCCGGGTTCAACTCCCAAGGGGTGGTTCCAGGAAACCCCCCCAAAACGACCGAGAGGATTTCCGTAGTCGTTCAAAGCCCTTCTATCCAAGGTATAAGGACTGATATTGAAAAGCGTCGTCAGAACTGGAGCGAAGATTGCAATAAAGACGAAAAAACAAACCACATAAAGACTCCAAACCGCAACCTTGTCACGACGAAAGCGGTCCAATGCGAGCCTTCCTGGCGACAAACCAGTAACCGGTGAATCTGTTTTTGAGGCACCTTCATCTAGCAATTTCACTTTTTTGTTCATCCAATCCTTTCATCATGCAGGCGGTACTGCACGATTCGGGCAAATTCGTCAGGATCAAGACTGGCACCACCGACAAGAACTCCGTCAATGTCTGGCTGGGCCATGATCTCGGCAATGTTAGATGCCTTTACGGAGCCTCCGTACTGCAGACGCACAGCCGCTCCAGATTCTCGACCAGATAACACGGAGACTTCTTGACGAATGGCACCAATCACCTCTTGGGCCTCCACACTCGATGCGGTGAGTCCTGTACCAATCGCCCAGATCGGTTCATAGGCAATGACCATCGACGCCACCTGCTCTGGACTTCGTTTATCAAGCGCACTCCGCATTTGACCCAAAACCCTTCCGAGAGTTTGTCCTGATTGTCGCTCTTCAAGTGTTTCACCCACACACAAAATCGGTGTCATTGCATGCTTTTGCACCGCGGCGACCTTGTGCTTAATCATCTCATCGGTTTCACCAAAAATCTGGCGCCGTTCACTATGTCCGCAAATGACATATTTGACGTTCATCTTGGCCAAAAAAGGGGCTGCGACTTCACCCGTGAATGCACCCTTGTCATCGGCGTGACAATTTTGAGCACCTAAAACGAAATGCAATTTGTCAGCATCAAGAAGCGTTTGAACGCTTCTGATATCGGTAAATGGCGGGTGAATTGTCACTTCTGTCGCTTGAAAATCTTCTTTTGAAACTAGGTATGCAAGTTTTTGGATGAATTGAATTGCCTCAAAATGATTCAGGTTCATTTTCCAATTACCACTGATAATGGGAAATCGTTCACTAGCGGACATTGGGTGCTCCTCGTAGCGCGGCAAGACCAGGCAAGTCTCCCAGTTCTAGAAGCTCTAGTGACGCACCGCCACCCGTGCTGACATGATCGACATCGTCTTGAAAACCAAATTGCGCAAGTGCAGCAGCACTGTCACCACCACCCACCACGGTAAATGCTTTGGTCTCGGCCATCGCCTGAGCGATCGTTCTTGTGCCAGCCGCAAAACGCAGATCTTCGAACATTCCCATGGGCCCGTTCCAGAATACTGTGCGCGCCTCCATAATCACATCAGAAAATGCTGCGGCAGATCCAGGTCCGATATCAAAACCTTTGGCTCCTGTGGGTAGACGTTGTCCATACGTGGCGTAATCACCGTTGACATCGAGACCCGTAATATCTTCGGGCAAATGAATCCTTTTGTCGCCGTCAAGAAGACGACGACACGTTGTTATCTGGTCAAGTTCACACATTGAATCGCCCACTGGGTGTCCCAGTGCCGCCAGAAATGTGAAGCACATTGCGCCACCTATAACGAGTTCATCAACCAAACTCAAAAGCGTCTCAATCACCCCCAATTTATCCCCCACCTTGGCGCCACCCAAGACCGCTACAAACGGATGTTTTGGTGCGCGACGGAGTCCGTCTATTACTTCGACCTCACGCTGAAGCAAACGACCTGCAGCCGAGGGAAGAGTTCGGGGAGGTCCAACGATTGAGGCATGAGCACGATGCGCTGCCCCAAATGCATCGTCAACATATGCATCGATACCACGCACCAAAGAGGAAACGAAATCGGGATCATTTTTCTCTTCGCCTGCGTTGAACCGCAGGTTCTCCAATAACTCAACACCGGGCACCAATTCTTGTAACCGCTCCCGTACCGGCATCATTGAATATTTATTTTCTGCTATTCCTTTTGGTCGCCCTAAGTGACTGGCGCACACGACATCCGCACCGCGTTGCAACAGCCAAGTAATGGTTGGAAGAGCGGCACGAATCCTGAAATCATCACTGATAACCCGGGCATCATCTGGTCCGGACAACGGAACATTGAAATCTGTGCGAACCAGAACTCTTTTGCCTGAAACATCACCTAGATCTTCCAGTATCGGAAGCCGTGCCACTATCGCCTCAGCGCTTCATTGCAGCAGCAACATGCAGACTCAGATCCACAAGACGATTTGAGTAACCCCACTCATTGTCATACCATCCCAAAACCTTGACGAGTGATCCCATGCTCATTGTCAAGTCACTATCAAAAATACAACTATGAGAGTTCGTCACGATGTCACTGGACACTATTGGGGCATCGGTATATTCAAGCACGCCTTTCAGCGAGCCATTAGCCGCTGCAAGAAAGGCTGCGTTTATTTCGGCGACGGTCGCAGGGACTTTGAGATTGGCCACAAAATCAGTTACTGATCCTGTCGGTACAGGCACACGCAGAGAAGTGCCGTCTAGTTTTCCTTTCATCGCCTCAAGTACGAGACTTGTCGCTCGAGCAGCTCCCGTACTGGTAGGAATAATATTTAGTGCAGCGCCCCTTGCGCGTCGAAGATCACTATGGGGTCCATCAACTAGTTGTTGATCACCGGTGTAGGCATGAATCGTTGTCATCAGACCGTTCTCGACCCCGAAGGCATCATCAAGCACTTTGACGAGAGGGACAAAACAATTTGTCGTGCAACTTGCATTTGAAATTACATGATGTGTCTTGGGGTCAAAGTCATTGTGATTGACTCCGTACACAAACGTTGCATCTGCTCCTGTCGCAGGGGCCGACACGATAACTAGTGGTGCACCCGCACTTAGATGTGCCGCTGCTTTTTCTCGGTCGGTGAAAAAACCAGTGCTCTCGATCACAAGATCGACCCCTAGTTGTTTCCAAGGCAACTGCGCTGGGTCACGCTCTGATAACACCTTTAGCAGTTTGCCGTCGACGCTGATGCCACCGTCTACTGAGGCAATGTCATTTGGTAGCACGCCTAGTACCGAGTCATATTTCAAAAGATGTGCCATCGTTTTGAGCGAACCCAGGTCATTGACGGCCACTATTTCAATATCGGCACCTAGCGCCCGTACCGCTCGGAAAAAATTTCGCCCGATACGACCAAAACCATTGATGCCTACCCGAACCGTCATCTCAAACGCCTTTTCTTGTCGCTGCACTGGGCAGATTTGCCTAATAAACCTTAGTTCGCCAACACATCCCGATGCACAATGCGAGGCCGGTAGCCCCTAGCAACAAGGATCTGCCCCAACTCTTCAGCAATCACTACAGAACGATGTCTACCACCTGTACAGCCAATAGCAATCGTGAGGTAACTGCGTCCCTCAGCGAGATAAGCCGGAAGCGTGAGATCGATGAGACTTGTTATTTGGTCTAGAAATTGTCGCGCTAGGGGTTGTTCCATCACGAAACGCTGCACAGATGAGTCAAGGCCAGTGAGCGGACGTAATTCTTCGCTCCAGTGCGGATTGGGAAGAAATCGAACATCAAAGACCAAGTCCACATCGGCCGGCAAGCCCCTCTTGTAACCAAATGAGGTCACCCCGATCTGCATCGTATCTGCCGCCGAATCAGGTCCAAAAAGGGACATGATCTGAGACTTCAACTGATGCACCGTCAATGAGGATGTGTCAATCACAACATCTGCCGCGGCACGCACGTCTTGGAGTACTTTGCTCTCTTTGTCGATTAAGTCAGCCAAACCATTGTTTGCCTCGGCAAAAGGATGTCTGCGCTTTGAAGCCTCGTAGCGATGGACGAGTTCTTTAATGGATGCTTCCAAAAACAGCACTCGCACAAGATGTCCCTGCCTCCGCAAGGTTGCAACCACATCAAGAATGCCGGTCTGTTGATGAGCGTTACCGACAACCAAGCACAACTTTTCAATTCCCGTGCGGACATCAGTTGAGAGTTCCACGACTTTGTCAATCAACACCACTGGTAAATTGTCGACGACAAACCAACCAAGGTCTTCTAAGTCATCTGCAGCCTGAGACCTGCCTGCCCCAGAGAGCCCGGTGATGACAAGGATGTCGGTCATGCGAGAAAAGTTTACAGCGCCTTGCGTAAACGCAAGTACAACAAACGAGGAATTGTATGCGCCAATCGGTATTCGGGTGCTCGTTGCAAAAATATTTCGGGTGGGGACGGCTCCAACATGAGTTCGACGATAAGGGAGTTGCTTGCCAGGGCGTTTATGTAACGACTCAAAGGACGATGCACAAAGCGGATAAATACACCTTTTTGAACTTCTTCGATACTCTCTTTTTCCACCAAGTATGCGCCAATTCTCCAGTACTGCTCAGGTGGTTCGACAAAATGGTCGTCAATCCAACCGCTGTCAGGTGTTTGTAATAAAGGATGATTCAAGAAAAATGCAAAAATACCTCCAGGTTTGAGTACTCGAGAGATTTCTGCAATTGCAGTGTCAACATCATCAATGTGCTCAAACACGAGACAGGCAAGCGCAGCATCACACGACTCGGACGCAATCGGCAATTTTGAGGCGCTCGCACATGCATAGTTGGGACCACCGAGCCTGTCTCTGGCGACAGATATTTGACCCCATGTCGGGTCGACCCCGACAACTTGAGAACCAGCAGCAAAAAGTGCACGCCCAATCTGTCCATCCCCACAGCCCACATCAAGCACGGTTTTCATCCCGATTAGTTCGTTCACAGCGAGTGGAATTATCTGATCTGTATATTCAGGATCTGCTCCATTAGTGAAACCTTCGATCCACCATGAGGCGTGTTGTTCCCACAACTCACTGTTAGTCATGTTGCGACCCTAGGGGGATGGCTCTGTGGGTGGATGGAACCTTGTATAGATAGCGACCGCAACGCTGTGAGGTAGCCAGGAAAGAACCTCAAAATCTGCCATTGTCGCAACTTTGACAGCATTAACACCACCCATCGCCTTGAGCAGTCGCTTGGCGCGAATTTCGCCGAGCCCAGGTATTTGGTCAAGAGCAGAGGAGACCATCCGCTTCCCTCTCAGTTCGCCATGAAACGTGTTGGCAAATCGGTGCGCTTCATCTCGTATTCGCTGCAGCATGAACAACGCTTCGCTCCCGCGCGGACAGAATACGGGTGCCTGCTGGTTCGGAATAAATACTTCTTCGAACCTTTTGGCCAATGAGGCAACGGGTATCTCGTCTTCAAGTCCGAGCGCTGTCACAACTCGTTGGGCGACCGCCAACTGACCCTTGCCTCCGTCCACCAAAAGCAACTGCGGAGGATACGCAAACTTTCCCGACTTCTCTCTTCTTTCTCCGATGGGCATATCTCTGTCGTCAAGGTAGGCCGAAAGACGCCTGGTAAGAACTTCTTCCATCGCCGCGTAATCGTTGTTGCCCTCGACAGTTTTTATGATGAAACGTCGATATTCACGCTTAGCGGGCAAGCCGTCTTCAAACACAACCATCGAACCCACGTAATCGGTTCCCTGAAGATGCGCCATGTCATAGCATTCAATGCGCAATGGTGCCTCCGGCAAATGCAGCAGGTCCTGAATCTCAATGAGCGCTTTGCTGCGACTGTTGTAGTCAGCCGCCCGACGCATTCGCAATCGTAAAAATTCTTCACTTGCATTCTTTGTGACGAGGTCGTGAAGTTCGCGCTTATCACCTCGTTGAGGAACCCGGATCTGAACACCGCTACCACGTTTTTCTGACAACCATCCGGCATAGGTCGAGACATCGCTCGGCTCAACTGGAACAAGAAGTGTCTTGGGTATTCCAAGTGGTGCATCTTCGCCATACATCGACTCAAGAATTCGATCCACTAAGCCGTGCTCTGTAAGTTCTTCGACTTTGTCAAGCACGAAACCTTTTCGACCGACGACTCTTCCATGGCGTACAAAGAACACCTGCACCGCTGCCTCTAATTCATCATCAGCAACACCAAAGATGTCAAAATCTTCGTCCCTTTCCCCCACCATCTGCTGGCGTTCGCTCGCTCGTTGAAGTCCAATCAGTCTGTCGCGCGCGATCGCTGCTCGCTCGTAATCCAACGCACTTGATGCAGCCAGCAGTTCGTCTTCGAGTTGACCAACTATTGAGTCGTTGTCACCGTCAAGAAATTTGCACAAACCCTCTACATAGGTTGCATATGTTGCTGGCTCGACTGCCCTGACGCAGGGCCCACAACATTTCTCAATATGAAACAACAAACATGGACGACCCAATTTGGCGTGCTGATTGAATTTACCCGCACTGCAGGTCCTCACCGGAAAGGTCCGCAACAACAACTCCAGAGTGTCGCGAATAGATCGTGCATGAGGGTAGGGGCCAAAATAACGTGTCCCTTTGCGGCGAACACCGCGCACCAAAACCGCGCAAGGCCATTCATCCCCGACGGTGACTGCCAAAAACGGATAACTCTTGTCATCGCGCAGTCGAACATTGAATCGCGGCCGATGTTGGCGGATAAGTGTGTGTTCTAGTATCAGCGCCTCTATTTCTGTTCGAACCTGGATCCATTCGACGGTTACGGCTGCTTCCACCATCGCCGCAGTACGTGGATGCAACTTGCGGGGCTCTTGGAAATAGTTGGAGAGACGACTACGCAGGTTCTTGGCCTTGCCAACATAGATCACGCGCCCATTGGTGTCCTTGAACTGATAGGACCCAGGCTCAGTCGGTACGGAACCAGATGGCGGTTTGGTCACCACAGCAAAACTCGCTACAACTTCTTTTTTTTCTTTGTCGCCGTCGCCTTGGCATCCACCTTTTCATTCAAGAGTTGCGCCAAAAAATGACCTGTGTAACTTTTCTTGGATTTAGCAACTGTTTCGGGGGTTCCCTCACAGACGATGTGTCCCCCGCCGCTTCCGCCTTCAGGACCAAGGTCAATAATCCAGTCCGCAGTTTTAATTACGTCAAGGTTGTGTTCGATCACAAGAACAGTATTGCCTTGGTCAACCAAGCGTGACAACACCACTAAAAGTCGGCGCACATCCTCAAAATGCAAACCCGTGGTTGGTTCGTCCAGCAAGTAAATGGTGTGTCCGGTATTTCGTTTGGCAAGTTCACTTGCAAGCTTGACGCGTTGGGCTTCGCCTCCAGACAATGTGGGAGCGGATTGCCCAAGCCGCACATAACCAAGACCCACGTCGACAAGAGTCTTCATGTGCCTTGAAATAACGGGCTGATTTGCGAAAAAGTCGACAGCCTCAGAAATTGGCATGTCCAGAACTTCAGCGATATTTTTGCCGCGAAATGTAATGTCAAGTGTGTCACGGTTATAGCGAGCACCCTTGCATACTTCACACGGCACATAGACATCTGGCAAAAAGTGCATTTCAATTTTTATTGTTCCGTCACCAGAGCACGCCTCACAGCGCCCTCCTTTGACATTGAAACTAAAACGACCCGGTAAGTATCCGCGCACTTTAGATTCTGGAGCCGCAGCAAATAGTTTGCGAATACTGTCAAACACCCCCGTATAGGTTGCAGGGTTGGAACGGGGTGTGCGACCGATTGGCGACTGATCCATATCGATGACTTTGTCTAAATATTTGATGCCTTCAACCGATGTGTGCTTTCCTGGCGCCTCTTTGGATTTATAAATTGTCTGCATCAAAGATGGCAACAAAATGTCTCGTATCAGTGTGCTCTTGCCGCTTCCCGATACGCCAGTGATTGCAACTGACACACCAAGGGGTATCTCAACGTCGATGTTCTGCAGATTGTGCTCTCGGGCACCACGAATCATGAGTCGTTCGGATCCACGAGAACGGCGCGACGACGGCACAGGAATAGATTTTTTTCCATTGATGTATTCAGCAGTCACAGAGTTCTTGGCCCTCATGAAACCCGTGACTGGACCGCTGTAGACGACTTCACCACCGTGCTCGCCAGCACCGGGTCCAATATCGACGACCCAATCGCTCTCTCGAATGGTTTCCTCGTCGTGCTCGACTACAAGAACCGTATTACCCAAGTCACGAAGGCGGTGAAGGGTGTCGATCAATCTCCGATTGTCTCTTTGATGCAAGCCAATAGATGGCTCGTCCAGCACATAAAGGGTTCCTACGAGACCCGAACCAATCTGGCTCGCCAACCTGATGCGCTGTGCCTCTCCGCCAGCCAGGGTTCCGGCCGATCGTGCCAGTGTCAGGTAGTCCAAACCGACATCAAGCAAGAAACCGAGCCGGGCATTGATCTCTTTGGTAACTCTCTCGGCAATTATTCGATCTCGCTCGCTCAGCGCAAGGGCACTCAAAAACTTGGCTGATTCGCCGATCGGCATCTCACAGACCTCAGAGATATTTTTATTTTCAATTGTGACAGCCAACGTTGATGGCTTGAGCCGCAACCCAGTACACGCAGGGCATGGAACCTCGCGCATATACGACTCATATTGCTCGCGTGTCCAATCGCTTTCACTGTCGGCATGACGCCTTTTTATCCAAGGAATAACACCCTCATAGGCAGTGCTGTACTGGCGGGTGCGACCATAGCGATTGCGATACTTGATTAACATGTTGCCGGTGACTCCGTGCAGAACAATCTTCTGGTGCTTTGCCGACAATTTGGACCATTTCTTGTCCATGTCAATGCCTTCGTTTTCAGCGACGGCCGCCAACATGCGCGTAAAATACTGAGTGTGGGCAGAACGCCACGGCGCAATGGCACCGTCAGACAACGCAAGGTCTGGATCTGGAATAACCAACTCAGGATCAACTTCAAATTTTGTGCCTAGTCCATCACAATTAACGCACGCTCCGTAGGGTGAGTTGAACGAAAAATTTCTTGGAGCTAATTCCTCAAAACTGGCACCACATTTTGGACACACCAAGTGTTGACTAAAAGTCAGCGTCTCGTTCTCTTGCCCATCTGCACCGATCAGTTCTACACCCGCGACACCCTCTGCCAAACGCAAGGCAGTTTCCAATGAGTCCGTCAAACGACGAGCAATGTCATCGCGACGCACGAGCCGATCAACGACGATATCAATGGTGTGCATTTCGTACCTGGCTAGTTTGGTTTTTTGAGCCAGAAACTCAGCGATGTCAACAACTTCGCCGTCTATGCGTGCGCGCACAAAACCCTGTCCAGCGAGATCTTGAAGCAGACCCTCGTATTCCCCTTTGCGCCCGCGCACGACTGGAGCCAGAACCTGAAAGCGAGTTCCCTCTGCAAAGCCCAGGATCCTGTCAACAATCTGTTGAGGCGTTTGACGTTGAAGGGTTGCTCCATCCTCGGCACAATGCTGAACGCCGATTCGGGCATACAGCAAGCGCAAATAGTCGTATACCTCGGTAATGGTGCCAACCGTGGATCGTGGATTGCGTGAACCCGACTTTTGATCAATAGCAATCGCCGGTGACAGACCATCAATCATGTCAACATCGGGTTTATCCATCTGCCCCAGGAATTGACGGGCATAGGCAGAGAGACTTTCAACGTAACGCCTCTGACCTTCGGCGTAAATTGTGTCGAATGCAAGACTACTTTTACCTGAACCAGACAAGCCAGTAAAAACAATCAACTGATCCCGCGGCAACTCAACATTGACATTTTTAAGATTATGCTCGCGAGCACCACGAACAACGATTTTGTCAGCCACCGTCAGAGAATAGCGATGGGCTAGCCCGCATCGCGTAGTTCTCGTCGCAAGTCTTTGATTTCATCTCGCAATCGAGCCGCATATTCAAATTTCAGGTCAATCGCCGCCTGATGCATCTCCTCTTCAAGGGTTTGCACCAAGCGGGCAAGTTCCTGCTGTGGTAGCGATTTCAACTCACGCTGCACCTTGTCGCGCTCGTGATTCTTTCGTTGCCCCTTGCCTGGAAACGGGGCTGTTTCGTCGGGACGAAGAAGGGACAAAATATTGCCCATTGCCTTGCGGATGGTCTGAGGGTTGATGCCATGCTCAAGGTTGTAGGCCAATTGCATTTCTCGCCGTCGATGTGTTTCTCCGATCGCCCGCTCCATTGACGGCGTTACGCGATCTGCGTACATAATCACTTGACCACCGACATTGCGAGCGGCACGTCCGATCATTTGCACCAATGATGTTTGGCTACGCAAAAAACCTTCTTTATCGGCATCAAGAATCGCCACCAACGAAACCTCGGGAAGGTCGAGTCCTTCGCGGAGTAGATTGATTCCAACTAGTACATCAAACTCTCCGAGGCGCAGACCTTGAAGAATTTCAATCCGCTGCATCGTCTTGATGCTGGAGTGCAGATATCGAACTCGCACGCCGCGCTCAAGCAGGTATTCCGTGAGATCTTCGGCCATCTTTTTGGTCAGTGTTGTGACTAATACACGGTCCCCGGTCGCCACTCGCCCAGAGATCTGTTCAATCAGATCATCAATCTGCCCCTTTGTCGGTTTCACAATCACCTCGGGGTCAACGAGACCCGTTGGTCTGACAATCTGTTCAACAACTTGATCACTTTGACCCAGCTCAAAGGCCGCTGGGGTCGCTGACATAAAAATACATTGCTTAATTCGCTCCATAGTCTCTTCAAATCTGAGAGGCCGATTGTCCCTCGCACTTGGCAAACGAAATCCATGCTCAACCAATGTGTCTTTACGGCTTTTGTCTCCAGCAAACTGACCATGAAGTTGGGGTATCGCCACGTGACTTTCATCAATGATCAACAAGAAGTCTTCGGGGAAGTAGTCCAGCAATGTAAAAGGTGGCTCTCCGGGTTTACGTCCGTCAATGTGCATCGAATAATTCTCAATTCCGTTGCAGAAACCCATTTCTTGCATCATCTCGAGGTCATACTGCGTGCGCATCGTCAGGCGTTGAGCCTCCAGTAATTTTCCGTTTGATTCGAACCATTGAAGACGTTCCTGGAGTTCTTTTTCAATACCAACCACAGCCCTACGCATATTCTCCTCTCCCGCAACATAATGCGTTGCAGGAAAAATAATGAGTTCAGAAAATGTTCGGAGAGTCTCGCCAGTTACGGTGTCAATACTCGTGATTTTGTCGACGGTATCGCCAAACATTTCAATCCGCATAACCGTCTCTTCGTACGCGGGGTGTACTTCAATAGTGTCACCGCGCACCCTGAAATTTCCCCGCCCCAGAGCCATGTCATTGCGGTCATATTGCAGATCAACAAGACGACGTAAAATACTTCGCTGGTCGTAGTCAACGCCGACGTGGAGTTCCAAAAGTTGACCACGATATTCGGCTGGATTTCCCATTCCGTAAATACACGACACACTGGCGACAACAATCGTGTCCCTTCGCGTCAAAAGGGCCGCTGTCGACGAATGTCGGAGTCGGTCAATCTCGTCGTTTATCGCCGAGTCTTTTTCGATGAAGGTGTCACTCGAAGGGATATACGCCTCTGGCTGGTAATAGTCGTAATAACTAACGAAGTATTCAACGCGATTATCAGGAAAAAATTCCCGCATCTCTTGAGCCAATTGGGCGGCAAGACTCTTGTTCGGGGCCAAAATCAGCGCAGGTCGTTGTGTTCGCTCAATCGTCCAGGCAATTGTCGCTGATTTTCCTGAACCAGTGATGCCCAGAAGAGTCTGAAACCGCATTCCGCTCTCGATGCCAGCAACGAGTTGATCAATGGCGACTGGTTGGTCACCAGCAGGGATGAATGGAGATTCGACTTTAAAGGGCATCGGTGGCTGCGCCTGCATCATTGGCTGCGTGATCGCGCGTCAACATCCACTCCCAGACTCGGTCAACTTGGAACTTGAGTTCTTCTAGTGAGCCCGAGTTATCAATCACCTGATCGGCGATTGCTAGTCGAGTCTCGCGTGATGCTTGATTGGCGATACGCGCTCGAGCATCTTGGGCGCTCATGTTGCGAAAAGCACTCAACCGCTGAACTGCAAGATCCGTCTCAATATCAACCACGATGACACCACTGAGTCCCTTGCGGGGGTTTTCTGCCAAGAGCGGGATATCGAGCACCACAACATTGTTCGTGTGTCGTTGCTCGGCCATTCGACGTTCCATTTCTTTTCCGACCAATGGATGCACGATTTTATTGAGGTCAGTCAGGGCTTCTTTGTCGGTGAACACGATCGCCGCCAGAGCCCCACGATCTAAGTCGCCACTGCTGTTTAAAATCTCAGGGCCAAAGCGCTCGACGAGTACTTTTAATAGAGGTTCTCCGGGTCGCTGCAGGTCTCTCGTAATGGCGTCACCATCAATGACGATCGCACCGTGTTCAGCCAAGAGCGCCGACACAGTTGATTTGCCCGAGCCAATTCCCCCCGTGAGTCCAATCAGGATCATCCTGCAAAACTAGGCGGATTGATCGCCTGCGTTGGCAACAGTCTCTGCTTCAGTTGCAGCCGCATTCGCTGATGGGGCCGAGTTTTCTGTTCCACCGTTGTTCACCTCTTTGTAGTAATCGGCCCAGGCTGTTTCGCGTTCGGTATCGTCACCACCAACCCAGTTGCCGTGTTCATCCACTTCAAATTGACCATGATATTCCGCAGCCAACTCGCCACCTTCGGCTGCTTGTTTGATGCTGATTGAAATCCGACGGCGGGCCAAATCAAGCTCCACGATTTTTACCCACAGTTCTTCACCTGGCGTCACCACATGTTCGGGCGCTTCGACGTGTTGAGTTGACATCTCTGAGATGTGAACGAGTCCTTCAATGCCCTCACCAACTTGAACGAAGGCACCAAACGGCATCAGTTTTGTCACTCGACCATAGACGAGTTGCCCAACTTCGTGACCCGAAGCGAACTCTTGCCATGGATCTTGCAGAGTTGCCTTTAAAGACAACGAAATACGTTCCCGCGACATATCAACTTCAAGCACCTGAACGGTTACTTCTTGACCGATCTCAACTACTGACGAAGGATGCTCGACGTGTTTCCATGACAACTCAGACACATGAATCAAGCCGTCCATTCCACCAAGATCAACAAACGCACCGAAGGCAACGACGCTCGAGATATGACCCGTACGAATTTGACCTGGCTTCAGATTGTCAAGGAACTCATCACGCTTTTCCTTCTGAGTCTCTTCCAGGAAACCCCTCCTTGACAACACGACATTGTTGCGATTGCGATCAAGCTCAAGAATCTTTGCTTGAATCGGCTTGCCCATATATGGAGTGAGGTCCCGCACCCGACGAAGTTCAACAAGCGATGCTGGTAGGAAGCCGCGAAGACCAATATCGACAATCAGACCGCCCTTGACAACTTCAATAACGATTCCTTCCACGAACTCGTCATTGTTCTTCTTCCGTTCGATGTCTTCCCACGCCTTTTCGTATTGGGCACGTTTCTTGGACAACAGAAGACGACCCTCTTTATCCTCGAGTGTCAGAACCAGAGTTTCAATTTTTTCACCAAGTTTGACCACTTCATTTGGATCAATGTCATTTTTAATGTGGAGTTCGCGGGGAGGAATAACTCCCTCAGTCTTATAACCGATGTCGACTAGAACGCCATCACGATCTATTTTCACCACGGTTCCGGTGACGAGTTTGCCTTCTTTTATATCGACGAATGTTTCGTCAATTGCATCTGCAAAAGATGTGGAAATATCACGCTCAGTTATCTGGCGGTTTACATAAGAGCCCTCTGCATCAAAAGTTCCCAAGGGAGGAGCAGAGGTTAGGGTCGAGTCGGACAAGGGACGGTTCACTTTCGAGATGGATAAATACTTAAATTACATATCGGGGACGCCTGCCGAGGCAGGCACTCAACCGGCGGCTGAGCAAGGTGAACGATACCAGCAACGGCTCAAAAGCTTCCAAAAAGGGTAGACACCCCTTTGATAGATTCAGTCATTTCCTGCTTAAACCGGAGGTGATATGGCAGATAGCAAGAAGGAGCGGGCACGACGCGAAACCCGCCGCCGATTTGAGCAGTGGGCGCGTAATCCAGAATGCCAATCAAATATTGCGTCCGCCGTTCATAATGTGAAAATGGGCACCGCAGCCAGACATGAAAATCCAAATGCTCCCCAAGACGGGCAATCAGTCTTTGCTCTGGCTCGAGGAAATTCGTTTGAAGCAGGGCTAGTCAATGACGGTGCACTTATTTTGTTGCAGGCCATGCGTGAAGCCGATGTTCTTTCGACTACTAGTGCAGACTTCCTAGATCATCGAACCATATCCAATGGTGGATCCCTGCCTGACCTTGATGCAGCCACTGCTGCTGGTCACTCTTTTTTACAGTCTCTTGCAGATGGCAAAATATTCAATGGAGCTATTTCCAGTCTGACAGTACGCATTCCACGTGGCGTGATGTTGCCAGAGGCCACTCTTATTATCGACGTCCTGTCAGTTCAGACTGTAGATAACAAACACATCATTGCCGTTGGTGAGATTAAAACCTATGCCGATCGAGGTGGACACACTCATCGCAATGATCTCGCCACGGCAAGGGCTCAAATGGGACTTTACGTGCACGCTCTCGAAATAACATTGGAAAATCTAGGCATTAACGATGCTGTCACAGTTTCCTTACAGGGTTTTCTGATCCTCACTTACCCTGGCTCCAATCAACCAAGTGTCCGTAGTGGCGAAGACCTTCGCTATCAGTTAGAGCGCGCTCGTCGCGGATTCGAACTAATGGAGGAGTCCGCAGCATTATTAGGAGGAGCCTACGGGAACGGAGACGACTTCGATGAAATTGGTCTGCTCGAATTAGTTCTCTCTGCACCTACACACTTTCAAGATTCTTGCATTGCTTTCTGTGAACGCGCAGACACCTGCTATTCGAGAGCACTTTCTAATAATGATGGCGTTGTGCTCGGTGACGACGTCGCGCGTTTTCTAAATGGCACCTCCCTACTTCGTGTTGAAGAATTACTGAGTGGCAAGAAAGCCAAAACTGCTGCCGAGCAGGATTTATTATCACGTCTCCAGTCACAATTGCCGGCACTTCCGTGACTACCTCATTGGAAACCGTCCGACGCCTTTCGGCATGGGTTGCTGGTTCGGCCATACCTCGTGGCGAAGTCATCAATCTCCATATCGCCGACGATGATGACCTCTTTGTAGTTGCATTTGTGCGAATGGGTGGTGAGTCACGCCCCTGGGGTGTCGCCTTTGGCACGATCGCTGATGGTCCTACTGTTATTTCAGTTCCCGAAGGTCGCAACCGTGAACTTGTTGGCGACATGATGGTCGCTTTTGCGCCAGCACTTTTGGGGCATTTTCGTCATCCGTCATTTTCCCCCGACGGGCCCGCCGGCTACTCAACATCGCCGCTGCGACAAATGTGGCTACCTGGTGTTTCACACATCGAGATGTTGCATTTCATTGCCGCAACTTATGCGCGATCTAAGTGGGACCGACTAGATATCGGGCAATTAAACGCACTTGGCAACCTTGCAAATTGTCTCTTTATCGAATCACAGCGCCCCGGTCAGCAATCCATTGTTGCCGCCACCGAGGCACTACGTAAAAGTTACATATTTCCAGCAACACCCATTCGCCAAGGCCATCTCGGTTATCTTCTTGGGTGGCTAAATGGTGGTGACAATCGTGAGGACCGAATGGTGGCTGCACAGGACGCAGCAGTTTCATCCGTAGCAACTTCCCTAGACCCCAACACTGAACGTTCTCTCTTGCAACCTCTTGTATCGGCATGGGGTGAGTCCCGCAAACAGAACAATAAAGCAAAAATGAAAAAAGCAAGTGATGCTATTAATAAGTCGTTGTCGGAGGAACTTTCTAACCGCTGGCGACTTACGTGCAATGCGGTCCTGCACCTGAGAGCAGATTCGCGACAAGTGAATGCCGGAGTCTCCTCACTAAGCAAGGAAACTGCCAAACAGTTCTTTCTAAATTGGGGTGAAAAAACAATAGACGAAGCCGCCAGCCTTCAACCATGTTGGCCAAATGTCTTCACAGATTATGGCGCGCGTTCTGCTGGTTATGCATATCAAATTCGTGCTGCCCACGATCAAAAGACCAGACATTACCTTGTTCATGGAGATCGCGAACTTCAACGAGAAGAGTTGGCCGCAGGTCACGGTGCAATTTGCACAGTAAAATCGGTATCGGAAGACTTACCCATGTGGGCCACCGAGTTTTCATTCCCTGATCTTCCTTCACTGAAGTCTGGAGACAAACTTGTAGTTGCGGGTACTCCAACACTCATCCTTGAAGTCAGGGATGTTGATTTTGACGCGCACACAATGGTTCTTAAGCCGCGATGGAAAATTGCCAAGCCAAGAGCGGGATCACTCGGAATGGCACCCACAAGCAGACAGTGGATCGGCAAGACCCTAGTGCTAATTGACGAAATGCCCTACAGCATCGATGAGCGCAGGGCCCATATGACGAGATTGAAGAAAACCCAGGGAACTGACATTACCGACCTGATTGTCGCTCGGCCAAAACGTCATGCTGCGTTCAGTGATGATGGTCCAGTTATTCCCGCCGGAGAAGATCAGTGACGACGCCTGTTTTTGAAACTCTTAAATCCTTTATTCGCGATACTGGTCGGATCTGCGTGGTTAAAGCACCTCCAGGTTCTGGTAAGTCATACAATCTGGTAAAGGCGCTATCGGGCGCGCTAAAAGACAAGATGCGCATCGCAATCGCTGCTCAAACCAACAATCAGGTCAATGATCTGTGCAGTCGATACTGCGACGAATTTCCAAAGCAAAAGATTATTCGATTCTCTGGCGAGGCATATGAGGCTCCAAGTGATTTGCCGGAAAACATTGTCGTTGTTTCGAAACAGGATCAACTTCCATCTGGACCATCAATCATTATTGGTACCGTGGCAAAACTTGGGCTTGTAGAAATTGTCAATGAGTATGACGTTTTGTTTATTGATGAAGCATGGCAGATGACTTGGGCTGATTTCTTAACATTGCGCGACGTCTCTGATCGCTATGTAATGATTGGCGACCCAGGTCAAATCCCGCCGACCGTCACTGTTGTGGTTGACCGCTGGGAGATTTCGCCAGTTCCACCACACATGCCAGCGCCTGAAGTGATTCTCGAAAATCCTGAGTTGCGGGCAATTACTACATTGCTTGAGCTAGACACATGTAGACGACTACCCGATGACGCAGTCAGTTTGGTGCGGAATTTTTATGACTTTCCATTCACCGCATTTGCCGTAAAGGGTGAACGGTTTTTGCGCATCAAAGGCAAAAAGACCACTGATTCCCGTATTGATAAAGCGATTTTGAGATTGGAAGAGAATTCAACCGTCATTTACACCCACCCAACCGGCCCAGAAGGTGCTCCTATCGAGACCGACCTGGAACTTGCCCAAATTGTCGCCGACTTTGTCACCAGATTGATGACGCTGCAGTGCGAGATATCCACCTCAGCATCAGAAACAGATTCCCCTCGCGCTCTTTCTATCGCTGACATCGGAATCGTCTCGACACATAATCAAATGAACTCGGCTGTTCAGGCTTGTCTGCCCACCAAACTTGTTGGCAAAAATGGTATCCAGGTGACAACACCGGAGCGTTGGCAGGGATTACAGCGCGCCGTAATGATTGCAGTGCACCCGTTGTCTGGGGTTCAGACGCCCAGTGCATTCGATCTGGAAACAGGTCGACTATGCGTAATGGCATCACGGCACCTTTCGGCTTGTATTTTTATAACTCGAGATCACATTGGAGAAACTCTGAACTCTCATCTACCAGCGGCCAATCAAGCTTTGGGTAGAGGCGACACCATTGGGCGGGGTCACGCACAACACACGGCGTTCTGGCAATACCATGAAAGGAAGAACCTCATTGTCTGATCTACATCTTCTAGATTCTGATAAGGGTGATGCGCGTTTTGTTATTGGTTGCGCCCATCGAGAAGTGAATAATCGCAATCCAAGTTTTGACTATTCCCAGCGGCGCGAACCCAGTGCCTTCGTGCAACATCTTTTTGAGCAAGGGAAAATCTTTGAGGCAGAAATTTTTGAAAAATTAGAGCGACTGCACAAAGTGTCATCGTTGCGCAACACCAACGATGACGTAGAGAGCGCAACAATACGAGCAATGGACCGCGGAGATCGTGTGATCATCGGCCCTACTCTTCCGACCATAAATCATCGATCAGGTCGCCCTGACGTCCTGCTTAGGTTTGGAAAAAACAAAATGAGCAATGGAAACTGGGCATATCTACCAGTTGACGTAAAGAACTCAAAAGCACTTACCGACGGTGGAAAACAGCAATGGTGTGTATCGACATTGGAAATACCTTGGTTTGAGGAAGGCGCAGACACCGACATTGGTCTTGGGAAACCTGAAATTGAACACAGTCTTCAGTTAGCCCATTACTGGCTCATGTTGCTGGATCATCATCGTGCACCCAATGGTCCACCTGTTGGCGGGATCATTGACAACGAAATGCGACTGATCTGGCGCAATCTGGACAACGGCGAAGACAACGACTCGCCTCTTAAGATTGTGAAACGGGAATGGAATCAAAGATGGAATGCGATAATTGCGCTACGCAATGACCTTGAGGCGTGCACTAGGCCTGTTTATAAAACAGAATGTGGCAGCTGTATTTGGCACGATATTTGCGAAACAGAATTAGAAGTCGAACGACATGTCTCGCTATTGCCTGGCGTTAATTTAATTCATGTTGCAAAGTTGCAAGAAGTAGGCATTACGACAACTCCCCAACTGGCTGCACTTGACCCACGCACCGCTATTGCGGCCTATGAGTGGCGACTGACCCCACCTCTTAGTGAATTATTTAATATTGCATTTGCTAATTCTGTGACTGATTTATCGTCCTTGCCAAAAATGACTAAAAAAAGAATGGAAAAATTGGAGTCACTCGGAGTTCAATCAATTTCTGACCTTCTCTCTCTACATCAGCCCACCTTAAAGGTTCCCCAATACAAGGCTTTGTCTGACAATATCGACATGGCACGAATTGACATGCGTGGCGGTGAGTATCCTTTCTATGCGCGGGGACAAAATGCTCCGCTTATCCCGCGTGCAGATATTGAAATTGATTTTGATATTGAAAATGACGACATAATTTATCTTTTCGGGGTATATATCACTCGCAAACAACCCGATGGCTCATACGACAACGGTGAATACACCTCTTTCCACTTTTTTAATCGAGAAGACCTCGAAGAAGAAGGCCGTCAATTTGCAGCTTTCTGGACTTGGCTACAACAGATACTTAATGAAACCACCAGCGCGGGAAAGACTGCAAATATATATTGTTACTCCGGAAAAATTGCTGAGTTACCACGAATGCGCGAAGCCTCGTCAAGGAATTCGGACATCGAGGGTGTGCCAACTATTGAAGAAATTAATGACTTAGGAACTGCCAGCCATTGGATTGATATGTATGAAATATCTAAGCAATTGTTGTGGCCGACTCGAAGCAAATCTTTGAAAGATTTAGCAAAACTAGGGGGCTTTAAGTGGCACACCTCTGACGCTGGAGGCGGAAATTCAATGGCGTGGTATCAAGTAGCAGCAGGAATCACTCCAGGAGACGCATCCGAGAATCAAGCCAAACT